>Ga0187827_10000385_pt1 | contig 70497 bp, 50 predicted proteins | sample ETNtaG_39_FD_167969 | JGI IMG/M metagenome (GOLD analysis project Ga0187827, IMG submission 167969) | Marine microbial and viral communities from oxygen minimum zone, Eastern Pacific Ocean - ETNP2014_SV_150_PacBio MetaG (Illumina Assembly) | ecosystem: Environmental > Aquatic > Marine > Hypoxic... | reverse complement strand
AAAAGGGCAGTATTGTTGCTATTGATCCTCATACAGGTGAAATATTATCATTAATCAGTAGCCCAGGATATAACCCTAATCTACTAGTAGGTAGAGAAAGATCACCTAATTATGCCAAACTGCTTAGTGATACTTTAGTGCCATTAATGAATAGGGCTACAATGGGAACTTATCCACCAGGATCAACTTTCAAAATGGTTAATGCACTTATTGGATTACAAGAGAAAACTGCCTACAGTGAATCTAAATACAGCTGTCAGGGTTTGTTATCAACACCAATAAAATGCACTCACGATCATAAATCACCCTTAAATTTAATGGAGGCTATTGAACAATCTTGTAATCCGTATTTTTGGAATACTTTTAAGAGCATCTTAGAAAATCCAAAATACACTAACTCACAAGAAGGTTATGAACAATGGTATAATAACGTTGTAAGCTTTGGGTTTGGAAGAAAATTCAATACCGATATTCCTTTCGAGGTAAGTGGCAACATTCCTGACAATGAATATTTTGATCGTTTATATAGAGGACATTGGAATGCCCTTACAGTAAGATCTCTTAGTATTGGACAAGGCGAAATACTAGTAACACCTATTCAATTAGCCAATATGGCTGTAATTATTGCAAATAAGGGCTACTATTATCCACCACATTTATTGATAGATATGGAGGATGAAAAACATTCAATACAAGAATTTAAAGTAAAGCAAACATCAACGATTGATCCTGACAATTTTAATCTTGTTCGTGATGCAATGCTTAATGTGTTTGAAGCCGAACACGGGACAGCTAGGTGGTATGTTCTGGACAGCATTAAACAGTGCGGTAAAACAGGAACAGTTCAAAATCCACACGGTGATGATCATTCTATTTTTATTGCTTTTGCACCTATGGAGAATCCCAAAATAGCTATATCGGTAATAGTTGAAAATTCAGGTTTTGGTTCAACATGGGCAGCACCAATTGCAAGTCTTATGATTGAGAAATATTTATTAGGAGAAGTTGGCAGAACGATATTAGAAAAAAGAATTAAGGAAGGTGATTTGATTCACAAAATTGAGAATTAAGATTGAGTGTGAGTAAGAGGGAAAAAATATCAGGTAGTATTGACTGGGTCACAGTAACAATATACATTATTTTAGTTACACTGGGATGGTTTAGTGTTTTCACAGCTTCTGCAGGTGAAGATGTTACAAATCTATTCGACTTGAGCACACGATATGGAAAACAAATTTTGTGGATTGGCCTTGCAGTGGTTTTAGCATTAATTATATTGGTTATTGATGCTAAATTTTTCAGCACTTTTTCCTTTGTTTTTTATTTTGGAATGTTGATTTTGCTTATTGCAGTGCTTCTATTTGGGAGTGTGGTTGCAGGGTCTAAGTCATGGTTTAAAATTGGTGGGTTTGCAATCCAACCTGCCGAATTTGCAAAATTTGCAACAGCACTAGCTATGGCAAAATACCTGAGCATTCTTAATATTGATATGAGAAGGTTAAAAACAAAGCTTATATCTCTCACTATTTTGGCAGTACCTGCATTACTTATTCTACTACAAAACGACACAGGATCAGCGCTAGTTTATTTTTCTTTTGTGATTGTACTATTTCGAGAAGGTTTTTCAGGATTATTACTAATTGTCGGAATAATAATGACACTCCTTTTTCTTGTTACCCTGCTAATCAGCGAATTATATGTTATTGCCGCCTTAGTTGTTCTTGCTTTTTTGATTTTAATATTTATTCGTTCCGTTCGAAGGCACTGGAAAGCAGTAATGGGGATATTAGTCCTGTCAACAGCATTTGTATATAGTGTCAATTACTCTTTCGAGAACGTACTAGAACCTCATCAAAAAAAACGTATCAACGTACTTCTTGGACTTGAAGAAGACCTTCGAGGAGCAGGTTATAACGTTAATCAGTCAAAAATTGCCATTGGATCAGGTGGGCTGGCTGGCAAAGGTTTTCGCCAAGGTGTATTAACCCGATACAATTTTGTTCCTGAACAAAGTACTGACTTTATTTTTTGTACTGTTGGAGAAGAATGGGGTTTCATAGGGGTAACAACTGTTATATTATTGTTTCTTGCTTTATTAATACGCATTGTACTTCTTGCCGAAAGACAACGATCGAAATTTAGTAGAATTTATGGATACGGGGTAGCCTCAATCTTATTTTTTCATTTTGCTATTAATATAGGTATGACTGTGGGTCTTGCCCCAGTTGTCGGAATTCCTTTACCTTTTTTTAGCTATGGGGGATCATCATTATGGGCGTTTACTATATTACTTTTTATTTTTATAAAACAAGACGCGAAAAGATTGAACGTGCTGTAACAGGTTTAAACAGAACGTTACAAACTATTCCATTCCTTTTATCTCCTAATTATCATAACTTTGCTTCCTAATAATAAATTAATTTATATAACGATTTAAACATGAAACTTTACCCCATAGAAACAGGAAATTTAAAGCTAGACGGAGGTGCAATGTTTGGAGTTGTTCCAAAAGTACTATGGCAAAAAGCATACCCCGCGGATGAAAACAATTTGTGTAATTGGTCAATGAGATGTTTACTAATTGTTGATGGTAACAGAAGGATTTTAATTGATAACGGTATAGGAAATAAGCAGGACGAAAAATGGTTAGCCCATTATTACTTGAATGGTAATGATACTCTTGAAAATTCTCTTGCCAAAATAGGCGAATCCCCTGAAAATATAACTGATGTAATATTAACTCATATGCATTTCGACCATTGCGGTGGCAGTGTAAAATGGAATGATGACAAAACCGGCTATGAGCTTACTTTCCCAAATGCAACATATTGGATCAGCCGAAAACAATATGAATGGGCAACACATCCAAATCGTCGCGAAAAAGCCTCTTTCCTTAAAGAAAACATACTGCCTATTGAAGAAAGTGGACAACTCAATTTAATTGTTGATGAGGGTGAACATATTCCAAATATTACATTCAAAATGTTTAACGGACATACTGAAGGACAAATTATTCCTCATATAAAAACTGGTGATACTACGGTCGTTTTTATGGCTGACCTACTTCCGGCTACGGCACATATCCCGATGCCATGGATCATGGCTTATGACATAAGGCCATTATTAACCCTTAAAGACAAAGAACGGTTTTTTAAAGATGCCCTAAATGACAACTTTGTTTTATTTTTTGAACACGATTTATATAATGAAGCGTGTACTTTACAGGATACTCCTAAGGGAGTAAGGGTTAAAGACACTGGCAAATTAATTGACTTTATTTAATGGCTCGGCATAATGTACTTGGCAAACAAGGAGAAGAGATTGCAAAAAAATTTCTGCTGGAAAAGAATTATGCTATAATTGATACTAATTGGAGATTTGATAAAGATGAAATAGATATAATTGCTAAAGATTGTGAAGAGCTAGTAATTGTTGAAGTAAAAACCAGAAGTACAGATTTTTACGGCTTTCCGGAAGATGCAGTAGATTCACAAAAAGAAGGATTTCTGATAAGGGCTACTGAAGCTTATCTTATGGAAAATGAACTTGATTTAGATACACGTTTCGATATTATTTCAATAATTCTGAATAAAAAAGAAACGAAAATATACCACATAGTGGATGCATTTTATCCTGATTGATGATTATTCTAAAAGCTATGTGTGGAAATTACTTAGTGTACATTAATGGATAACAATGTGTTTCGTTGACGTACTTGAACAAGTTGCGCTTCCTTTTCTTAGTGTATAACCTGCAACAGCCTCGTATGTTCCGGCTTCATATAAATGATCAATTATTGTATCGCCAATAATCGACTCCCCATCGCCGAAATCCCAATGAATTGACTGCTCAAGTGAATATCCTTCACTTGGAGTATACACAAATTCAAAGTGCATAAGTTTTGGATTAATTGAGTCAAGATCTGCATGAACAACAACAAATGCTGATTCAAAAACGCAATCAATAGCATCTTCAATTGTTTTTTTACATGAATATTCCGAGAAAATAAATGCTGAGAAGAGTAATATTATTAAAATCTTTTTCATAACAGTTTAATAAGTTAAAAATTTGGGTTTTCTATTGTGTATAACTAAATAATTGAAATTCAACTATTACAAATATACTGCATTTTCAAGGTGAAGTCAAAAAATAATTATTACTATTTTATCAAAGTTAAGTTAATCAATAGTGTAAGGATAGAATAATTGAATCTGAGTACATCAATCACGTTTTTTTTCTATACTGACATTGGACATAAAGGATTCAAGCACCAATTGAATGTATATATCTGGTTTTTCATTTAAAACAATATCTTCATTAAACCAGTGATGCCATCCATCGAAAATAAAAACACTTTTGCTAAAATGCTCACTTAGAAACGGAATTAGTGTTGCACCAAATGAGTCGCGAATCAGTAACATTTTCGGCAAGCTATCGTTAGCAACAGTATATACAATTTCATGTTGCGAAGTATATGGGAATCCACGAACAACAGGGTAATTATTTTTTTCGCCATTTTTACTTTTCCGCTTAAAGTCAGGTTTACACATAATTTTATCTTCATAAACTTCATCATAAATACCCATCATATTGGTAAGTCCCATTCCCTTAGCTTCAACAGTTTCAATATTAAACTTCGATATTGGTATTGGATTTAGATTTGGGAAATCAACGGATAAACTATCCATTATAGCTTCATAAGCAACATAACTTCCATATTCGTTCCAGTGATTATCTGTTTTATGGTACATTCGAATATCACGACTTTTTGCTTTTTTAAGAACAGTGCGTAAATCGATTACTGTTAGACCGGTAACAGTATCAAGTAAACTAACTATCTGGTCAGTTAATGTCTTTTCAACAGACTTACGTTTTGATAAAGGAAGAAATTCAGGGTATACTGATGCTTTTGAAGGTGCAATTACAACATAATATTTACACCCAATACTGTCAAGAAAATTTTTCCTGTATCTAAAAATATCATAATAATTTGTCAATTCATCACTTTTTGCAACTGTGTTTCCATAATATAGATCCATCTCATCTTTAACAAGATACATCCATCCATCATATCCAATAAATGCTTTACCTTCCACAGGAGGTTTATTGAACAACTGATATTTTAGTTTGCTATTAAATGAAAGAAATTGATTTCTTAGATCAAAGTTGTCGCTATAATATTTATCAAACTCTTCAGGAAAATTATCAATAAAAGACCAATCAAATTCAGGCATTGTTTTTAAAGCACGATTCTCTGTATTTTCTTCTTCAGGCACAAAATGAAATACTGAATCAGTATAGGGCAGCACCAATATAACCATAAAGGTTATCAAAACAAGTATTTCTTTCAAGTTATTCAATATTACAATAATTCATTATTAATATCTGATAATTAATTTGTTTACATAAGTATCTTGCCGTAAAATGGTCAACTCCAATTTAATAATTATGGTTTTTTTGCACTTTTATAAAGATACGGAATCTGAGATTCTAAAACTAATTGCACAAAAATATCCGGCTTTTCATTTATAACAATATCTTCATTAAGATCATGATGCCAGCCATCAAAAATATACACACTTTCGCTAAAATGTTCACTAAGAAACGGCATTATTGCTTTGCCAAAAGAATCACGTACCAGCATTAACTTTAAGAGACTGTCATTTTCAGTTGTAAACACCTGTTCATATTCTGATTTAAAACGAAACCATTCATAAACAGGATAATTACGCTTTTGTCCTTCTTTACTTTTCTTTTTAAAAGTTGGTTCACAGGTGATCTTATTCTCAAATATTCCGTGATAAATACCCAAAATACTAGTCAGATTCATGCCTTTAACATCTATGGAGTCAATTTTATACTTTGAGATACTGTGTGGAATAAGTTCAGGGAAATCAATTGAAATAACATTCATTATTGCTTTATAAGCAACATAACTTCCATACGCATTCCAGTGAGTATCAGTTTTATGATACATACGTATATCACCTTTTGAATCTCTAAATATTGGTCGTAAATCAACAATATTTAGCTCCTCAATTGTGTCAAGCAAGTTAATCAACTGATCAGTTAAGGATGTTTGTGGTAAGTTACGTTGCGATAAAGGTAGATACTCCGGATAAACTGATGTTTTTACAGGTGCAATTACAATATAATATGCACATCCAATACTGTCTAAATATTTCTTTCTGTAATTGAAAATGTCACTGTACCTTTTCAGTTTGTTAGTGTCGGCGATATTTTTTCCCAAATAGACATCCTTCATGTTTTTAATAAGATACATCCATCCATCATCTCCAATAATTGCCTTTGAGTTTACAGGTGGCACATTAAATAATTGAATTTTAAGTCTACTGTTAAATAGTAGAAATTGATTTCTAAAGTCGAAATTATCAGTATAATATTTATCAAACTCTTCAGGAAAATTATCAATATCAGACCAATCAAGCTCAGGCTTTAATTTTAAGGCACGATTTTCCCTAATTTCTTTTTCAGGTACAAAATGAAATACTGAGTCAACCATAGGAAAAATCAAAATAACCATGAAAGTAACCGAAACAAATATTTCTTTGATACCCTTCATCATCAGAATCTAAAATAGATAAACGGATTATACGAACTAACAACAAGATAGTTTGTAGATAAAATCATTACTCCTACTACAAAAATTAAAACAATAAATGACCATACTCCATTTGCAATATTTAAATAACTATTATTTTTCGAAACCATCGCTAATGCATTATTGTAGATAATAACCCATATGCGTGTTGAGCTCAAAATTGCAATTACCAAAACGAGATAAATTTCATTATTAAGAAAAGTATGAAGTATGTCAATATTTAGATTTGTACTTTTATATGAGAACATCGCTTCAAAATATCCCCATGCATGTGTAAAATCGTCTGCACGGAAAAGAACCCATGCCATCATCACGATAAACAGAGTATAAATATGCTGAAAAGGTCTCCATAATTTCGTTAGTAGCCTGTTGAAACCAAGTTTTTCAATAACCATAAACAAACCGTGCAACATACCCCATGCAACAAAATTCCAGCTTGCACCATGCCAAATTCCAGTAACAAAGAAAACTATAAGGAGATTAAAATAGGTTCTGTAGTTCCCTTTTCTATTTCCACCCAATGGTATGTATAAATAGTCTCGGAACCAGTTTGACAATGAAATATGCCATCGTCGCCAAAATTCACGTATTGATTTGGCTATATAAGGAAAATTAAAATTTTCAAGAAATTTAAACCCAAACATCCTTCCGAGGCCGATTGCCATATCAGAGTACCCAGAAAAGTCGAAATATATTTGAAAAGAATAGGCAACAACACCAGCCCATGCAATAAAGGTTGAAAGATTTTCAGGAGCCATGCTAAAGGCAGTATCGGCAAGTAATGCAAATTGATTGGCAATCAGTACTTTTTTTGCAAGTCCTATTACAAATCGTTCAATTCCCGAAACAAAGTTAGCCCTGTTGTTTTCCCGGACAGAGAGCTGTTCTGCAATATCATTATATCTCACTATTGGCCCTGCAATTAATTGAGGGAAAAGTGAGATATACAACGCAAGGTCAACAAACTTATTTTGAACAGGTGTACGTCGTCTATAGACATCAATAAGATAAGACAGTGCTTGGAATGTATAAAATGAAATACCTATTGGTAATAGTATACCTGGATTGCTAATTGAAAATGAAATACCAGTATTTTCAAACAGTACATTGATGTTTTGTACAATAAAATTACCGTACTTAAATACTCCTAAAAATCCTAGGTTAATAATAACTCCAAGGGTTAAATACAGCCTTGACTTAGGATTACCAAGATTATTTGAAATCAGCTTACCTATAACAAAATTAAAAACAATTGAAATAATTAGAAGAGAGGTATAGCTTACGCCGCCCCATGAATAAAATAGTATACTTGCTACTAATAGTAAAGCATTTCTGAATTTTTTTTGAAGAATGAAATTTAGAAAAATAACCAGTGGCAGGAAAATATACAAAAAGGTTAGCGAGCTAAATACCATAATTCACTTTAAAAGGAAAACCGCAAAAGTCGATAATAAATGTTAAAGTTGCTTTATTAAAAAAAATAATTTTTGTATTAAATTTTAGGCATCTATATTGAACTTCTTTTTAAGTATTGTTTGTGAAGGTAATGTTAGGAGATATATTCCCCAATATCAACCAACATAACCGATGAACACAAGTGTGATTTATTTTGTTGAATGTTACAAGAAAATGATCCTAAATACTATCAAATCATAATTATGACTCAATTAATATTCCTCATAAGACCTGCATGGTCTTACTTGAAACCTCTCTTTCAGTTGTTAATCGGTATATGTAGTTGCTAGCAGAAAGTCCTCTGGCATTAAAAGTAACTGTATGACTACCTGCCGGATAGGCACCTGAAGCGATCTCCTTAATCAATTCACCTGATATACGATATAAACTTAGACTAATCTTTGTATCTTTTTCTAATGTAAATGCTATGGTTGTTTCTCCTAAAACAGGATTTGGATAATTTTGCAATAATTCAATACTAGAATTGAACTCTGTATTTTCCACAAATATTGGATTAGAGTATTGAGCATAGAAAACACCAAGCCCATGTGTTGCAACGGCAATTAACTCATCACTTTGACGTATATCCATCATATCAACAACAGCATTTCCAATTAGATCATCTGCTTCCTGCATCCAAACCGTGTTATCACCATCAAGGTAAGTGGCCGAAAACAAACCAATACTAGTTCCAACAAATAAGATTTTTGTATCAAGACCTGTTAACCAATTCGCCCAACGAACAGACGGCCCATCTCCACTCCCATCAGGATATTCTTCAAGATTACCACTTATACTTTCCCAGTTCTCACCACCATCTTCAGAAATGAATATACTTTTTACCTCATAGTTAGAAAACACAACTGCTACGTGGTCTGCATCTTCCGGATCAACAGCAATACTCGATACGTAAGCCTCATCTGGAAATTCATCTGAACTCATATTTGTAACCACTGGATTATCCAGTGCATCATCAATACGATTAACGGTAGCGGATCCTGTACCTGCGTATACTCTATTTGCAGACACCGTAGAAACATCAATAGCTGTATATTGATCATCGGATAATTCTGTAGATGATATAGCTTCCCAATTAATCATTGTAGGATCTTCATCATCTTCGAAAGGGATCCCATTCAAATTGTGATTCCTGTATATAATATCTCCAGCTAATTGATACATAACAGAATCCTGATTTGGATCCAGAATAAATGGATTTATAAATAGGTAATTACTGCCATCGACATCGGCTGGATCTACTCGGGTCTCAATATCATCATCAAATATCCTAATAACCGCACCTTCTTGAAAGGATATGTAAAATGGGTCGCCGCCATCAGTAATAGCGCAATATGATCCATCGCCAGCTAATGGATACATTTCCCAATTAGGAAAATCATCATATTCTGCTCCCCAACAACCTCTATCTTGCAATCCTCCTAAGAATTTTGGTTCAGTATCCAGAGTTGGATCAACAGCAATTGTATAAAATTGGGTTGTCGCATAATTTTGGTTTAGCTCCTCCCATACCGGTTCATTTTGTGCGACGTCAATAATCCTACGTACTCCACCATCATTACCTATAAAAACCATATCATTATTAGAAGGAAGGAAACAAATTACATGCTGATCAACCCAGCTGTTTTCAATTAGAGGAATTGGCTCTGCATCATTATCATAGCCGCCAATTACAGCCGTATTATTGTTTGAAGTAAATCCATCTGTAGATCGATATAAGCATGTACCACCAATCAGTATTGTTTGTTCATCGTCTGGTTTAATATTAATACATAAATCATATGCATTCTGTGAATCAAAGTTATAATCCGGAGAATTAGGGAAATAAGGCAGGTTGTCTGAAAGGTTTACCCAAGTTGGATTTTGTTCATCGTGAATATATTTAAATAAGAAATGATTTGTAAGTCCATAGTCATCGCAATGACCCAAAAAATAAACAATATTTTCATCTCCTTCAAATATACTCATAACAATCCTGTCAAAACCATCCGGTATAGAATCAGGAGTAATGTCATCAAAAAATTGCCCATCAAGGCTTAAGAATATACCTGCGTCAGCTGAAGGCTCTGCAGAATTAGCAGAAGTCTGACTAAAAGTAGTGTACACTAATCCATTCGATGTTATTGCTACATCTGTTACTTTTGACATTTCATCGCTGAAATCTCCTTTAAGCATTGACCAAGCCTCTCCTCCGTCCTCAGAAACCAATAATGCACCAATTGTTGCAGCATACAGAATATCATCATTAGAAATCGGATTGGTGACAAGATTATAGATAAATTGAAAATTAGAGGCATTACTTTCGGGTGTTTCCACAACCGTTGATTCCAACTGATCCCAAGTATTTCCACCATCAACCGATTTATATATTCCATCTCCTCGATAGTTTGCATCTCCACCACCTCCAGCAGAATTACCAAGAAATTCACCTGTACCAGCATACCATGTGTTCGTTTTGCTTTGTCTAATATCCTGAGCAACACAGGTAATGCTTTGCAGCTGTTCAGGCATTGTTGTCTTTACCCAATCTTGTCCCTGATTTTCAGATCAGTACATACCGCCTGACACACCTCCGGCAAGCAAAATTTGTTCGTTTGAAATATCAATGGCTAAAGCCCTTGTCCTTCCACCTGTATTACCGGGGCCAGCAAAATTCCAATCTTCGGGTGCATAATGGGTAGCAATTTCTGTTGACCTTGTTTTTTGTAATGCAGCCAATTGATTAGCAAATTTCAATTCTTTTTTCCTGATATCAATTGGAATTAATCCAGTTTTTGGATTTTGTAAACGTTTCAGTTCATAGTTTGCTCTGGCATTAGGATCTTTTTCAGTCCCTACAGAAGCTTTAGTAGTTTGTTGCTTTCTTTTAATTGTGTTATTGGAGGTTTGCTGGAAAACTAAAATAGTTGCCATTACCAATAAAAAGGCAATAATTGTGAGTGTAGTTTTTTTCATGATTCAATCCTTTAGGGCAAATATAAATATTTATTTTTATTTAGACTAACTACAAATAAGAAAGTGAATGAAACAATTCGTTGATTTATTGCCATGAACCATTATTTCTGAATCTGAAAAGGAAAAACAAAATGGTAATCTCGCCGATAGAATAATCTAATCGTTATCCGATAATTTCTTAAGTAATCTTATCGCTTCATTAGGATTTTCGCTATTTACAGCTTTAATAATAGCCTTGATATCGGATTCTTTGATATTGTATTCTTTTAGCTCATCAAGAAGGTCGAAAGTTTTAGGATTTTTTGCCTTCAAGTTTTCAGTCAATTCCTTAGTTATTTCTTTTATTGGCCGCAAATCTTTTTCAGTCTCAGAGTTCTTTTCGTGAAAATAATTTTGCACAGCTGTAATGATATCTTTCATGCTCTTCTCTAGTAATATCAGTTTTTTTTCAAAGCTGGGGACATCTTTAGTTAGCACAGCTTTTTCAACCTTCAGTGCTAGTTTAGCAACTTTGTTAGCTCCAATATTACCACTTTCACCTTTCAACGTATGAATCATTAAATGAGCCTGCTCAAATTTTTCTTCGCTAATAAGTTTTTTTAGTTCGGAACAGGTTTGTGTGTTGTTGGAAATAAACTTCTTAAGCATTTTCCTGTAAAGTCTCTCATTATCACCAAACCTGCGAACTCCTGATTGCATGTCCAAATTTGGGATAGACTTGTTAAGCAATTGAATATCTTTTTCTTCCTGAGGTTTGAAAGTAGTCTTAGTAGTTTTAATGTCTCTACCCATCCATTTTAACAGTTTGGCATAAAGTAAATCTGGGTTTATAGGTTTTGTGATGATATCGTTGATACCCGCATCTTTACATTTTGCTTCAACAGTGTCCAAAGCATCAGCTGTTATAGCCAAAATAGGTGTTATAATATTATTGCTGCGTATTTGAATAGCGGAATCGTATCCATCCATTACAGGCATGTGTAAATCCATCAAAATAAGGTCGTAATTAGTTTGTAACGCTTTCTGTAAAGCTATGGCGCCATTATCTGCCAAATCAACTTGAACTCCTACATTATTAACAAGTTCAAATACTACCTGTCGGTTTATTTCATTATCTTCTGCAAGTAGAATATGACGTCCCGAAATGGCTTTCTCTATTTTATTGAGACCCTCTTCTTTTTCATTTTGTCCTGAAGAAGAGACTTTTTCTATGCCAAACACAAATAGAATTTTTTCTAGCACTATTGAAGGTAAAAATGGTTTACTCAGGAAGCTATCAATTCCGGAAATATTTTTGAAGATTTTTTGGTTTTCATCACTATCCGTGATCAGAACTGTTTTAATTGCTTGAATATCTTCACTTTCTTGCATTAAGGTTATTGTTTCAACACCGTTAATACCTTTTAATTGTTGATCAATGATTAACAAGTCGTAAGATTTCTGTTTAAGTTGTTCTAGTACTTCTTCACCAGAAGATACTGAATCCACCTTTAATGAAAAAGATCGCAGTGTAGTTACCAGTGAATTAAGTGTTGATGGTTGGTCAATGCATATAAGTAGATTAAGTTTTTTTAACTCATCGGGGAGTATCTTAGTCTGAGAGGGTTTCTGAATCTGAACCCCAACTTTAAAATCGAAGAAAAATGTAGTGCCTTTACCAATTTCTGTTTCCAACCAAATTCTTCCACCCATCATCTCTAAAAGTAATTTACTAATAGTAAGACCTAATCCTGTGCCACCATATTTTCTGGTTACAGAGCTATCAGCTTGTTTAAATTCATCAAATAGAAATGGAATTTGCTCTTTGTCAATTCCAATTCCAGTATCTTTTACTGAAATCTGTAAATAGGTTTCTTTTTTGCCTCTTTTTTCCCCTATACTAACGTTAATAACTATCTCTCCTGATGATGTAAATTTAATAGCATTACTACATAGGTTTGTAATTACCTGCCCAATTCTTAAAGGATCACCTATTAGCATTCTTGGAACAAGTGGGTCAATGGTTATCACAAGCTCCAGGTTTTTCTCGCGTGCATTCTGTAAGTTGAGTATTATGATTGAGTTTAAAACAATATCCAAATCAAAATTTACTTTTTCGATTTGCATTTTACCTGCTTCAATTTTTGAGAAATCGAGCACATTATTAAGTAGGCTCATTAGAGTTACAGCAGACCTGTCAATTTTTAGAAGATAATCTTCCTGTTTGGGATTTAATTCAGTGTTTTTTGTTAAGTGAGTTAGCCCCATTATAGCATTCAAAGGTGTACGTATTTCATGTGATATTGTTGCTATAAACTGACTCTTAGCAATAGTCGCTTGTTCGGCTTCTTTAAGGGCACTATCTAGTTCTTTTGTCCTGTCAAATATCATGTTCTCTAACACGATTTTTTGTTTTTTAACAATATTAACGCGCCATTTGATGAACAACCAAAATATTAACCCAAATGCGACTATATATAATACAATGGCCCACCAAGTTTGCCACCAAGGTGATCTTATTATAAAGGGATACTCTAGTACCTCACTCCAATTACCAGTTTTACCAATTGCCCGTAGTTGAAAAGTATACTGACCTGGAGGAATATTTCTATAGTCAGCAAGGTTATCATTTTTGATTAATCCCCAATCCTGGTCAAAGCCTTCCAGTTTATATTGATATTGAATTTGATTTGTGGCAGCCCAATCAATTGCAGAAAAGTGAAAAGTGATGTGATTAAGTTCGAACGGTAAGCTTAAACCAATAGGGTTATTTGAAAATAACGACACATCAGTAAAGCGAATACCCGTTTGAGAATTATTTTCGTTATTTGATTTTAGCTCATTGAAATTTATTGTTTTATTATTAATCGTTATGCCATGAGTATGAACTATTGGAGCTTCTCTGGGTGATATATAATTTTTTAAATCAAGTGATGTAAGTGCTTTGCCAGTTCCCCACCATAGTCGGTTCTTGTTATCATGCAGTACAGCATTTGTGTAAAAATCTATTCCTATAAGTCCATCCTTTTTATCGAAATTATTAATTACGGGATTCAATTTTGCAAAAGATTTATTTTTAAACAAAAAACCATCTTTCAATTTAATCTGGTTTAAACCATTAGTAGTTCCTACCCATACGGAAGAATCATCATCCACTACTAGTGAATGTGCATAATCATTACTCAAGCCATCTTTTGTCGTAATTGTCCTGAAAGAATCTCCATTAAATAAAGTTATCCCACCTCCATCGGTTCCAAACCACATTATTCCATTTTTATCTTGAGTTATTGTCCAAACCGTATTATTTCCAAGTCCTTGTTCCGTTGTATATTGAAATAATGTATCATCTTTATAATGAGACACTCCACCATCGATGGTTCCAAACCAGAAATTTTGTTTCTCATCCTGAAATATGCATGTAACTATGTTGCTACCGAGGCCATCTTTTTTTGTTATCGTAATAAATTCGTTGCCATCAAATTTCGTAGCACCTCCATCGGTTCCAAACCAAATGTTGCCTTTATTATCCAGTAAAACTGAGCTTACATAATCATTATTCAAACCCTGGGCCGTTGAATAATTTGTAAATCTTAGCTGCCCCAACTTAAGACTTTCGCCATCCAATTTACTCACACCTCCGCCAAATGTTCCAAACCAAAAGTTATTATTAGTATCCTCAACAATAGACATTACAATATTGTTTGGAAGGCCTTGATCTGTATTAATACAATTAAATTTACTTTTCTGATGTGGATCCTCAAATTCCTTATAAATTAAAACACCACCATCATAAGTTCCAAACCACAATTTATTATTACTATCCTGAAAGATTGATAAAACAAGGTTATTACTTAGTCCCTGTTCTTGTGTATAATTGTTAAAACTATGCAAATTAAAAATAGAGACACCTCCACCGTCCGTGCCAACCCAAAGATTCCCTTGACCATCATCAAACAATGTTCGTGCATAATTGTCACTTAATCCCTCTTTTGTAGTAAAATTTGAAAAGGATTTCCCATTAAAACGTGTAATACCGTTGCCGTGAGTTCCAAACCATAAATAACCATCATAGTCTTCAATGATTGACATGATTACATTACTCCCTAAACCCTGCTCTGAAGTATAATTAGTAAAAGTCTCGCCATCGAATTTGGAGACACCTCCTCCATGAGTACCGAACCATATATTTCCATGTTGATCTTGTGTAATCGACAAAAGATTGTCCGATGCTAATCCATCCATTTTGTTAAAAGTGGTAAAACTTTTCCCGTCAAACTTTGTTACTCCTTTAGTTATCGTTCCAAACCACATATTCCCAAGTTCGTCTTCAAATAAAGTGAAAATATCATTCATTGCTAATCCCTGATCAGTTGTGTAGGTGGAAATTATTTTTCCATCGAAAGATGAAACACCTTCTTTTGTAGCAAACCAGATGGTACCATTCTTGTCCTCAATTATTGCTTGTATTATATCTGATGGCAGACCCTGTTTGGTGGTGTACTGGATAATTTTTTTTCCGTCAAAGCAAACTACTCCACCACCTCCTGTACCAATCCACAAATTATTCTTTTTATCTTTAAGAAGAGAAAGGACCTTATTGCTTGGCAATCCAGTGTTCATATTGTAATGGTCAAAAAACTGCCCGTCGTAAGAAACAAGTCCTCCAGTATGGGTGCCAAACCAAATTATACCACGGTTATCTTTGATAATTGCTCTGATAAATGAATTAGGTAAATACTGATCAGAATCAAGATAACGGATATCAAACAGAGCTTCGTCTTTATACCTTAATGGCAAAGCCTTTATTTGCTCAGGCTTAGCGGCAATAATACTTGGTGGTGGATATATTGAATCACCATGTTGAATCGTTATAAGTCCGTTTTCTATCGCTATTCTTTTATAAGATGAGATGCTATCGCGATTGACATTTAATGATTTAGAAATTGTTGTAATAATTGGTGGTTTGATTTGTTGGTTTGAGTACTTTTTTTTATCGGCTTGAGAAATATTAATAATTTCTGGCTTTTTGCTTTTCACCGGTAAATCTCCAGCGAGTTTTTCCTTCATAGTTTGTGGAAGGAAGGAAATACCAGGCGTGCATTCATAGATAACCTCTAACTCAAAAGATGGAGGTAGTTTAGCCAAAAACTTTTGCGGTTGTTTCATCCCATCTCTTCCAGGTACACGTATTATCAGAGAATCTGGGTTTACCCATGTTTTTTTTGGTTTGCTGATTACAGTTTTATCACCAAGATCTTTCTCTTCATTGTTAAGCTGTGGATTTTTACTTTCATTACATCCGTGCACAACAATTAATACGCTTAGTATAAATGTAAAAACTGTGTGCTTAGATTTCATCACTGCAGAATTATGAAAAGAAAATAGGGTTAAATATTTGATTAATTTATGATGTAAATATATAAAATTGTTTCTTATTGCCAAATCAAACATCAAATTAATATTTCAAACATACTGGATCATTTTTGGGAATTGCTCAATAATAACACTATTTTTGATATTTATTGCTGAATTGAAAACCAATTTTTATTAGATAAATTTTTTGAAAATGATGAATGAAATGGACCCGGAAGTTGATAATCCTGAAAATTATAAATTTACGATATTTTACTTTAACCCAAAGGACAATAGAGTAATTGTTCCAAAACGAAACAGGTTCTTTGGCTGGACTTTAAACTTTGCAAGCATTTATGCATATTTAATTTTAGGGACATTTATTGCTATTATAATATTGTACAAATTTTTTCTCTAATGTTAACTCAAAAAATTGAAAGGTTTTTTCGCTAACAAGAAATATTTTGCAAAAAATTAAGTGCGTTATTTACTAAAACTTCCTTAATGTAGTCTTAACCGATTGAAGGTAACCACCCCCAAACAAATTAACATGAACCATTAATGGATATAGGTTGCAATAGCTCAAACGTTCCTCCCATCCATTTTCTAATGGGTAATATTTATTATAACTTTGGTAAAACTGCCTATCGAAGCCACCAAATAATTGCGACATGCCTAAATCCATCTCACGATGACCATAATATACAGCAGGATCAATAATTACGGGATTTCCTTTTTCACTTACCATAAAGTTCCCTCCCCACAAATCACCGTGTAATAAAGCTGGAGGTTCCTTCGGAAAAATATTATCAAGTCTGGCATAAAAACGATCGAATGCAGTTACGGATTCTTTATCAATAGCAGCATTATTTCTGGCTAACTTAACCTGCTTTTCAAGTCTTTCTTCCCTAAAAAAATCGCTCCAGTTATTATGCTTATTGTTATGCTGATAAAGCGAGCCTATGTAATTATCATGGTTGAGACCAAAGTACTCATCACTATGCATATGAAGTCCTGCTAATTGTCTTCCAAAATCATCCCAAAATGAATGGGTTTTGCTTCCACTAGCTATAAATTTCAGGATTAAAAAGGAATCATTCTCGCTTTCGCCAAAGGCTATAACTTCAGGGGTATCAATGCTTTTAGCATTACTTAGTAATTCTAATCCCAATGCTTCTTTTTCAAACATTTGTGGATAAAGTGAAGCTGAGTTTTTTTTCACAAAAAAGTTGCCCTCAGTTGTATTTACTTCGTAAGTATCATTTATTGAGCCACCACCTACAGGTGAAACACCATTAACTTTAACATCAGTCCTATTAATTATTGAAAGCTTTTTTGCAATTTCAACCTTCCAACTCATAGTTGTATACTTTGTCCGTGAAATTAATAAAAAGTATTGAAAATGCTATGGACGCATTTAACCTTTAGGATAAAACAAAAGGACAAGACAATTAATTATTCAACAAACTCTGTATAAGTCCTTCTGCTTGCTCAAGATCATGAATAAGCGTTTGTGCTGATATAGTTGCTCCCGAAATTGCCTGAATATCTTTCCCATAATTTAAAGACTGTTTACCACTAAAGCCAATAAATTGTTTCAACCAGCCTTTACTCATTACCTGATGCCCGTGTGTGGCTTGATAGTTATATACTTTTACATTCAAGACGTTTCCTATTGAATCTGTAATAAAAAAATAATCAAAATATTCAAATTCAAGGGCAATATCATCGGGCATAATTGAACAACCACCAGAACGACAACTATTTACCCTACTTACGTAGACATAACCTGAAATTGAAGTATCAGATTGAATACTAAAGATTTTGGATTGCGAATAAGTATCTATTAACCCTTCAACTGGTTGTAATTGAAATCCTTGGGCTCCAATTTGCTTATTAATAGTTTTGACTATTTTATTATACGGAATTCTAATCTGATCAGCATCAGAAAAACTATTCATCAATACCCAGATAGTTGATATTGAAATTAGTATTGCTATGTTCTTATTTATTTTCAATTTTTTAAAGATTAAAACCAGATTGCAATTCCAGCATTAAACACATTTCGAAAGGTACTTTCCTGATCTGATTTTAATAACTGAATATCAGCTTTTATTGCAACTTCCGAAATAGGCTTCCAGCCTATACCTGCAGTTATTACTTGCATTTGATAAGCAGGGTTTGTGGATAATCCTGATACAACAGTGTTTTGAGTGTTAAAGGCAGAATATCTAACAAATGATATCAATTCACTTTTTATTTTTGCTAACTCTTGAAATACATTGTAACCGGCCTCAACATAATAACCATACATACTGTTTCCAACATCATTAGGAACATTGTCAGAGGCTGTAAAGTAATTGTACTGAGAAGTATTAAGGAGTTTTGTATAGTATGTTTGAGCCCTGAATTGAAAACCATTTCTCTGGTATCTGGCATCAAACCCGAACATTCTAATTTTTACTACCGAAGAGTCGGCGATTGTCATTGCATTATTATCATCTCTGTTTAATTTGTTAAACTCTGTTGATTGTGTTCCTCCTAAATAAACAGATAAACCAAGGTTCAGTCCCATTATCCCATAATATTCTATTCTACTAGCAGAAACAGGTGTTCGAATAATTGATTCTGCCCCTTTTTGTCTTCCCTTGCGTAACCCGTTTTTCCCAGAAAGCTGTGCACTGCCGTTATAACTGCTAAAACCATTCATTAAATAGGTTTGATATCGCAATGATAACTCAGGAACTGAACCCGTAATACCAACTCCTATTTCACGCCATGTTGTTGGTGATATATATTTATCAATTAATGGGCGCTCAACACCGTTAAAGGTAGTTGGTTCGTGGTATTCATTAATAATACCCATAGGAATCAACATCAAACCACCCCTTATTTGCAAGTATGTATTTACTGAATAATTAAGAAAGGCTTGTTCTACATATATTTCTTTTACATGCTCTATTTCAATTTCGGAAACAAAACTTAATTTTTCATTAAATCGATATCCAAATAAAATTACAAGACGATGTACATCTAATTTTCCATTCTGAATTTTATTGTCTCCGAAAGGTTGGTTAAAATCAATCTGACCATAACCACCAACCGTCAATTTTTTTGGACTGGATAGCATCAATGATGCAGCATTAAAATCCTGGTTATTTTCATTTTGCGAGAATAATACTGAATTACAATGTAGTAGAGTAATAATTAATAGTATATATGCAATAGCTTTCATTTTGTCTTTGATTATATTAATAATTAAGGCAAAAATATATTGCTGATGAATTGCTAACAATACCTTATTCTGGGTATATTAACCAAAAAGACATTTGGGCTAAACCATTTTTTGATTAAAACTTAGATGTTGTATTAGAGAATAATAATAAATTAATTCGACAGCCGACTAATTGTCCTCAGCATACCATTCGGCAAAAGAGGTAACAGTTTCTCTTAGTTGTAAGTACTTTAATTTAACATCTGGGGGCAGTTTTTTCATTAGTGTATTCGCAAAGTCAACTACCATCATCTCACTTGTAGGCTGATAATTAAGAAGAATTACTTTCTCAAAATTTTCACTAAGTTTTTCATTCAAATCTTCCGGCATACAACTGTTTAAAACAAGCGCGTGATCATAAACATCAATAATTGTGGTTCTTACTATTTTCTTTAGGTCGCCAAAATCCATAACCATGCCTAGCTTAGGGTTTTTTGTATCAATAATAGGTTTACCTGAAATGGTTACTAACAGCTCATACGAGTGTCCATGAATATTTCGACAAGGGCCATCGTATCCTTTAAGCGCATGTGCCATTTCAAATTTAAACTCTTTTGTAATTCTGATTGTTGGGTTCATGTTTAATCTGCTGATTTTACAAATGTAATTTTTTTAGTAATCTTATTTGAGTTATCAGTAATAGATAGAAAATAAAATCCATTACAAAGTTGTTGAATATCTATTTTCGAATAAGTAGTTGTTAAACTACCCATCAAGATTGGATTCCCAAATATCGAATAAATTGTATAGTGTAATTTTTCAGTATTTTGTGTTGAAATATTTAAACGGTTGGATGCTGGATTTGGGTAACAGATATATCTACAATACTGTGTGAAGATACCTTACTAGGATTCCCCCAAATAACTTCGACATATTCAGGATGATCGATAAATGGATTTCGATTTTCTTGATATTGATAATAAATAACATCATTTCTATTAATTTCAAAATCATCTGGAGGATCTTGAGAGTTCCATAAGATGAGTTGTGACAACTTTCCATGTTCAGGATTTGGATAAGTATTAACAGCATCAACCACTTCAAGATCAGGTTCACTACCACCTTCATAACGAGTAGCCATATAAAATATCATACGTGCAACATCTCCTTTTACAGCATCTCTTGGTTCAAAGGAATCACCATCTTTAAAACAACCCGGAGCTTCAGGAACAGGGCTTCCGCCCATATCAAAATCAAGATTTCCTCTGGCACCGTTTACTGATACATCAGTTGGCCGAATGTGATGAGCATCAGTACCAGCAGGTGGATTATTTCCAAAATTACCATGCGATTTAGCCCAAACATGCTCTCGGTTCCAATCGTCAGGATCACCTCCAAATGTATTTTTGTCCTGTGAACGGCCGGTATAAAGTAATATTACATTGCTAGTATTGTTTGGATCCTCATCTGTATTTTTAAGTATGAAATCTCGCAAATCATTGTATGAAAATTCAACATGATTATTAATAATGCTATGTAATGCTGACTTCAATTCAGCTCCTGTTAAACCCTGAGCATCATCATAATAACCAGGTGGTATCTGCGCAAAAGCAGATTTTATTAGTATGAGAATACCTAAAAATACAACTTTGCTAAAGTACTTTCTAATTATCATACTAATAATAAATTAAAGAATAAAAAATGAGATATAAACGGCAGATATGAGCATAATTAAACCACCAATTGCATAAAGCAATGATGCAAAAGCAAGAGTAAGCTTACCAGGTTTCAAAGCAATTCCAACTATAGCAACAATTACTGTTAGAACAAATAACAATATTAATGTTGCCTGCTCATCGAAAAAAATATAGTAAAATAACAATCCTACTAAAAAAGTGTTCATACCTTGCGCTAATGATGCAAGGGCAACATGACCTATACTGTCGATAGAATATGTTCTTTCTCCTTTTCTAATATTGAAAGTTTCCATTAGCATCCTTATCCCAATAAGCAAAAATCCGATGAAAAAAATCGTACCTCTAAAATCATCCATAAGATGCATAAATGTGTCACCAAGTACTAAGCCTAACCAATATGTTACTACTTGTACCATCGACAATACGACAACAAGGATTACTGCTTTGCCCGGTTTACCTTCAACTTTAATCCCAACAGCTACTGGAAAAACTTGAATGGACAGGAAAATAATAATTAGTATGACTAATAATGATAGCATTCAAATAGATTATTAGACTGCAAAAGTAATAATCTGGTTTAGATAAATATGACCTAAGTCGTAAGTTCGCAGAAAGAAGATGAGCTTACGCTAATAGTAATACACTAATAAATGAGAACTACTATTTTCTCAAGCCATTGAGCATCAACTTCATCAAAGCTATTTGTGCTACTGCTATCAACATCCATCACTCCTATTATTTCATTGTTTTCATCTCTTACGGGAACAACAATTTCTGACAAGGATCGTGAATCGCAAGCAATATGGTTTGGGAAATCATGAACATTTGGAACAACAAAGGTTTTCTTCTTGTTAATCGCAGCCCAACAAACTCCCTTATCTGAAGCAAGGTTTATACAAGCTAAAGAACCTTGATATGGTCCAGCTTGTAATTTTCCATCCTGTAATAAATAAAAACCTGTCCAAAAGAAATATTCAATCTTATGATGAAGTATAGCGGCAATAGTTGACATATTTGATATTGGATTATTGCTACTTTTATCAATGAGATCCTTTATCTGTGAATAAAGCCTTTGGTATTTCTTTTGTTTTTTATCGGCATCCATGTTTAGTTTGTATTTAATCGTTACGCGAAATTAACTGAAAGAATAATTCAAAATTAAACTTTCTCTAGTTCTACAGTAAAATGCCTCAATATTGGAGCCTCTTTGGTTATTCGTAGCCCTGTTGTTATTTCGTTTCTTTTTTCATACACATTAATTATAGCTGCCGCTACATATTTCATATGGTCGTTGGTATAGGTTCTGCGTGGTATGGCAAGACGCATGAGTTCGAGTTCAGGATATCGATTCAATCCAGTTAAAGGATCCCTATCGGCCATAATACTTCCAATTTCAACACCACGTACGCCACCTTCTAAATATACTATACAAGCCAGAGTTTGAGCAACATACTCCTCTTTTGGGATAAATGGCAAAAACCGTTTAACATCTATAAAAATTGCATGGCCACCGAAAGGATATTGAACGGGAACTCCATTATCTTTTAATATCTGACCTAGATATGCTACTTGATTTATACGAGTTTCAAGATAATCAAATTCAGTTCCTTCATAAAGTCCCTGTGCAAGAGCGTTCATATCCCTGCCAGACATGCCACCATATGTTACATAGCCCTCAAAAAGAATATTATATACGCTTGCTTTTTCAAATACTTCTTTATTTTTAAATCCTATAAAACCTCCCATGTTAACAATGGCATCTTTTTTAGCGCTCATTGTCATACCATCGGCATAGTAAAACATTTCTTTAACAATATCACGAATACTAATATCGGAATAACCTTCTTCTCTGATTTTAATGAAATAAGCATTCTCAGCAAACCTTGCAGAGTCGAAGTATACCGGAACCTTGTATTTTTTTGCAAGTGCTGAAACAGCGTGCATATTTTTCATTGAAACCGGTTGTCCTCCAGCAGTGTTGCATGTTATCGTTAAAACTATAAGTGGAATCTTTTCCTTTGGATTACTTTTCAGTACATTTTCAAGCTTCTCAATGTCTATATTTCCTTTAAATGGATGATCGAGGGTTGTATCAAAAGCAGCATCAATTGTGCAATCCACGGCATGTGCTTTTCGATATTCAATATGTGCTTTTGTAGTATCAAAATGTGAGTTGCCAGGTACAATGTCACCTTCCTTAACCAAAGTAGAAAACAGCACATTTTCAGCAGCTCTGCCTTGATGCGTAGGAAGAAAAAAATCAAAACCTGTAATGTCTTTTATTGCATCCTTAAGTTTGTAATATGAGGATGAGCCGGAATAACTCTCATCACCAAGCAGCATTTCTGACCATTGTTTATCACTCATTGCTCCTGTTCCTGAGTCAGTTAATAGGTCGATAAATACTTGGTTGCTTTTTAGATTAAATAAATTATAATTTGCATCCGCAATCCATTTTACACGCTCTTCACGTGTGCTACGGTGGATGGGTTCCACCATTTTTATTCTATATGATTCTGCCTTAGGTAATTTCATCTTGCTAAATTTATTCTTAATTATCATTCGAAACTTAACATAATTAAATTATGAAAGTTTCATTACTTGATTTGCTATTACTATTAAAAAAAGGGGGTAGTCAATGCAAAAGATTAATTAACGCATTGAAAGGAGAAGCTAGAAAGAATCTCTTTTTTTGATATTCTTAAATAAACAAAAACGTATTATCTGTACTAAAAAGACCATCTTTTTCATTTACGCTGCAAAATTAATAAAATTTACAATATGTACTTCTTATTACATGGATAAACTAGGTCACTATGAATAAGGAATAAATATGAAAAATAGGTTTCGGTAAAATGCTTTATTTTATATATTATACCAGATTTAGATTTCCAATCTCTTCAGATACCTTGTATGGACTTACATATTTTGTAAGTTTAATTTTAACACCCTTCTCCAAACAGATGGGGCAATTCTTCATTTTAACAGGGTAGATGTAATCACAATCATGACAATGATAATAGCTAATTTGTGAAGATTTTGACTTTTTACTATAAATATAAATCAATCCTACTAATGGTGTCAAAAACAAGCTTATTAAAAACACTTTTAAACCTTCAGTTTGTTTTTCAATACCCAATACAGTTAGAATAAATGTTATGAGAAGATATACTGCTATAAACACTATTAGCATGGTAATTGCTTTTATTAGTGGAAACCACTTCGCAACTAAAATGCCACATTACTTAATTAGCTGTAAATCAATTGCTTTTAAAGATTAGCCATCTGGAGGATTAAAATTCCTCGTCGAATTTGGATACTCATTAGGCAATAATCTACGAATTTGGTGAATTTATAACAGGTTAATAAATATCAAGATTCATCTTAATTCTGGAAACTACCATATCAACTGCTACTTTATTATTCCCACCCTGGGGAATTATTACATCAGCATAAAGTTTAGTGGGCTCAATAAATTGAAGATGCATAGGCTTTACAAATTTTTCATAATGAATTAAGGCATCATTATAATTACGTCCACGTTCCTGAACATCTCTTCGTATAATCCGCATCAACCTGTCATCACTATCTGTGGCAACGAAAAGTTTAATATCTAACAAATCGCGTAATTTCTTGTTTGTAAGAATTAATATTCCCTCAATAATTACAATTTTTTTTGGAGCAACAGATATTGACTCTTTCAATCTAGCACAAGTGACGTACGAGTACATTGGTTGATTAATGGTTTTGCCTGATTTCAGCTTAGCTATATCATCTACTAGTAGGTCAAACTCAATTGAATTTGGGTGATCGAAATTAATTTTTCGCTTCTCTTCTAAGCTTAAATGACAGTTATCGAAATAATATGCATCCTGTGGTAAAAGAGCTACAGAATCTTTTGGTAAGGCCTGTATTATCTTATTTACTACAGTTGTTTTTCCAGAGCCACTTCCTCCAGCTATTCCTATAATTAACATGGGTTTTTGGTGTTCAAAGTTAGCAGAAATTAGGGGATCAAGAAATTACTGCTTAAAAATTAAGAAGGAACCAGACCTTGGCATCAAGTTACCCTTTCTTTTGTTCACAAAATTCAGTTAATACACCAAAAGTAGATTTTGGATGTAAAAATGCAATATCTAATCCCTCTGCACCCTTTCTTGGTTTTAAGTCAATCAGCCTAACACCTTTATCTTCGACTTCTTTAAGTGAGTTCTCCAAATTATCAACAGCAAAAGCTATGTGATGAATACCTTCACCTCGTTTTTCAATAAACCTTCCAATCGGTCCTTCTGAGTCAGTGGATTCCAGTAATTCAATTTTCGTTTGTCCTATTTTAAAAAATGCTGTTTTTGCTTTTTGATCAACAACTTCTTCAATAGCATAACAAACAAGCCCTAAAGTATCCTCATAATATTTGATTGCTTTTTCTAAATCTTTAACAGCTATTCCGATGTGCTCAATATATGATAGTTCCATAATGATTATCTCGTATTAAGAATTGCTACAGTTTCTGTTTACAAATTTAACATTATGAGAATAACTTTTAATATTCATAATATGCTTTGCAATTTTATTTTGATAATATTGTAGAAAATTTAAGCAGATGCGACGTGCTGTTTTATTTCTTATAATAATTGCTGGCTACTTTAATCTACTGGGGCAACGTTTTACTGATATTCAAGCAGGGCTAACTGGGGTTAGTGAAAGTGCCAGCAATTGGATAGATTTTGATCAGGACGGAGCCATTGATATTTTTGTTACAGGAGATTTCTACAATAAAGATAGACATGGAATATCTTCAAAACTTTACAAAAACTTAAGAAGAGATAGGTTTACCGAAGTATACTCGCCAGTCATTAATGTTTACAGAGACGATTTTGATTGGGCAGATTATAACAATGATGGAATAGATGATTTATTCATCATTGGTGAGACGGCTAGCGGAAATCTTATCTCTTACCTTTATAGTAATGACAGAACTAGCAACTTTAGGCGAATTCCCATTTCAATACCAGGATATAATGATGGATCAGTTGAGTGGGGCGATTATGATAGAGATGGTGATGCTGATCTATTAATTACTGGTAGAACAAAAAATGGACCTGCAAGCAATATTTATCGTAACGACCGAAATAATAAATTTGTTAAAGTTAATACCAGATTTCCCGGAATTCAACATGGTGTTGGCAAGTGGGCAGATTATGATAACGATGGTGATTTAGATGTAATTCTAAGCGGGAATAATAGCTCGGGCAAGGTACTAACAGCGTTGTTCCGAAACGATACGGGCAAATTTAATCAAGTTGATATTGGTTTTAAAGATTTAAAATTAAGTGATATCGCCTGGGCTGATTACGATAATGATGGGGATCTCGACTTTGTAATTATTGGTGAATCAGGAACTGGCAACCTTGAAAGCAGATTATATTCTAATGAAAAAGATGATGTCTTTTTAAGAGCGCCTGCCAATTTTGCCACAGCAAGATCTGGTTCAGTTGACTGGGGTGATATGGATCATGACGGTGATGTTGACTTGCTATTAACTGGGGAGAGCTCTAGTGGACCGGTGTCAAAAGTTTACCGTAACGATAGAAATGGTTTGTTTACTGATATAAAAGCTGGTGTTATCGCATTGTATATGAGTGATGCACACTGGGGTGACTATGATAATGACGGAGATCTGGATATTGTTATCTCAGGCATGTCAAATGATTACAGGTTTATATCAAGAGTCTACAGAAATGATCCAATTAAGAAAGTAGATATAGTAACTAATGATCAAAGTGATGATATTTGGAATAATTCAGTTGTGGTTTATCCAAAGCAGAAGAATATATATTACTATGTATTTGCTTCATGCTATTGTGATTTAAACGGGGATGGAAAGGATGAATATCATGTATTTTTTAGCCCAATAAAAAAACAGTATGTACAATATGAATTACAGAGAAAATTTAACAAGATAATTAGAGATATTTATCCTCAATGGGCTGATTTTGATCAGGCAAACATAATCGAAAATGGTTTTCCAACAATGCAAAAAGCAATTGAGTCAAAACAAATTGCTATAAAGGAATACCAATCCAAATATTTTAAAGCACACGATTTGCAGTGGTAATAAATAAGCATTTTGGCTCTTTAAAAATATATCACTAGTTTTTTCTGACAACACATGCTAAATCTGTACTTATCTATCTAATTGAATTGAACATTCTGAAAATAAATTCCTTCTCTTAAGAAATTTAACTTGTAAGTGGTTGATTAGTACACAAATAATATTATCCAAAGTACTTTGATTTTCAAAGTTCATTTTTTGATTAACTTTTCAAAAGCCTCTAAATGTAAAGTAAATTTCCTGAAGCCATGATGTGTGATCTTATAACTTGTTCTTGGTCTATTGTTAACAAACCGTTTTTTTAACTTTAACATATTCTCCTTTTCAAGAGCACTTAGATGACTGGAAAGATTTCCATCAGTAGCCTGAAGTGTGTCTCGTAACACTGTGAAATCTACCCAGCTACCTCTCATTAATATTGACATTATGCCTATTCTAATTCGATTATCGAAAATTTTGTTAAGATTAGCAATAATTTCTTTCATAACTACAGAGTGCTTTGCATTACAAAGTTAATAAAAATAATTTACATGTATCAAATATTAATATTATAGTTTTACTTGCCGTAGCTTAACGTGCAAAATATTTATTAAGTATGAAGTCCGGAGATGGAAACTTGAAGTTTGGTAAAGGTACTAGTAAATAGATAATCACAAATATAAAAATAGACTTAAATATTACGCTAGTAGCCGTTTTCTTTAATAAGCTTAATTATAGAATCTGTAGCTAATTCCTGATGGACGTTCCTCTGAACTACATTGCTGCCCTCATAAATATTAACCATCCCTTTTCCAGTTCCAACACAGCCGTAATGTGAATCGTCCATTTCGCCAGGACCATTAACAGCACAACCCATAACAGCGATTTTGAGTCCAGGCAAATTTGATGTTCTCTCTTTAATATTTTCAAGTTGCTTTATTACATTTATTTCCGATCTGCCACAAGTGGGGCAGGCAACATATTCGGTTTTAGATATTCGCAATCCCAATACCTGAAGTATGCTAAGGGCTAGTTTTGCAATGTTGTCATATGAAGTTGCGTCGGGGTTCTGAATCCAAATTCCATCGGTTTCCTGGTCTAGTAATACTGTCGATACCTCAACAGCTGCAGTGACAACGAGGTCATCGTATGATAATCCCTTATAACTGAACTTTTGAATTAAAAAAGTATCAAATTTAGATTCCTGCCTGTTCGGCAGACAGGCTTCACTTCGTTCAGAATGACTACTTTGCTTGGGTATTGGGTGGGTGTTTTCGTACTTATCAACTGATAAATCAGAAAATGATGAATATCCGGATGTTAAAACGACAGGAGGTTTTATACTAAATCTACTTTTAGGAAAATGAAATGTTTCTGGCTTAATTTTGTTTGTTATATCTTTTCTCTGACCGAAAATATCAACGAGCTTTTGAGCAACTGGTATTTCTTCTAATGGATCTTCAGCAAGTGAAACGCGAATTGTATCACCAATTCCATGTGCTAATAAATACCCTATGCCAGCTACTGATTTTATCCTTCCTTCCTCACCACTACCAGCCTCTGTAACTCCAAGATGAATAGGGTAACTTGATCCGATCTTTGATAATCTTTCTACTAAAAGTATGTTGACTTCAATCATAGTAATAACATTGCTTGCTTTAAGAGAAAGTACCAAGCTGTGAAAATCCAGCCTATTACATACTTGTACAAATTCCACAATAGACTCGACCATTCCTAACGCAGTATTTCCATATTTAACGAGTATTCTTTCAGATAATGAACCGTGGTTTACTCCTATTCTGATAGCTGTACCAAATTGCTTGCAGATTTTAATCAGAGGGCTTAATTGTTTCGTTATCCCTTCAAGCACATCGTTATCATCATATTCCTGATTTGCTTTACCTTCCCTTTCTTTGTCAATATAGTTTCCGGGATTAATTCGAACCTTTTCTACAAATTGAGCAGCTGTTTCTGCTACCCTTGGATTAAAATGTACATCGGCAATTAGGGGCACCTCTACTCCCGCTTTTTGAAGTTCATGCTTTATGTTTTTTAGATTTTCAGCTTCTTTACTATTTCGGGTGGTGATTCTCACAAAATCACATCCTGCTAATACCAGTTCTCTAACCTGAGCTACCGTTCTTTCAGTATCCATTGTTTTCGTAGTCGTCATCGACTGGATACGAATAGGATTTTTTCCGCCAAGGGCAGTATTACCTAATTGTACTATTGAGGAGGAGTAGTTCAAAATTAGCTAGTTTAATATAATTGTACAGAAATACCTGCGTTTACAATTCCCCTGTATCCATAACCAAATTCAACAAATCCAGCAATTGAACTCCCTATTCTAACGCCAATGGCATTAATTTGCCATGCTAAACGATTAATACTACCCGTACTACTCACTTTTTCACTACTAGCAGAGGGTGTCAGTGTTTCCTTTCCAAAACTATAGCCAACACCAAGTCCAGAGTAGAGCTGTATTTTGTTCATATTTTGATACCGATATTGCCCTTCAATGGCTATTGTCAAAAAACGTCTTTTTAGCTCACCAGCTAATTGTCCAACATTATAAATTTCCCCTATTGTTTGGTTGAAATCTACATTTATACCCCAAAGCATTAACTCATTTTTTGACACATGTCTGTATGTAAGAGAAATAATCCCAGATCCCTTATAATTATCCCTAATATATCTCTTATCAGGAAACTTATCATCCAACATTTTTGAGCTAATATCCTGAAACATGTCTGTCGCTGGTAATCCATAGCTGATCATAAGGTCATGATGTAAATAACTTCGGTCGAAACTTTGGCCATATAGGCTAATACTCATAATAAATATCAACAGAAATAGAAATGGCCTTATCATGTTTAGAATTTTCTCAAAATTAGTATAATTTTAGGTTATCAAATACATAAACACAAATGGCTATTAATAAGAAAAGATCAAAATTTTTCTATCTTTACAAGAAAATTAAAAATTTAAATATGAGCACTGAAAACACAGTAATTGAAACATTAGTAAAAGCCGGAAAACCATTAAAGGCAGGTGAAATTGCAGACATGACTGGTATTGACAAAAAAGATGTTGCCAAAGCTATCAAAACCTTAAAAACCGAAGAGAAGATATTTTCTCCAAAGTTTTGTTATTACGCACCGAAATAGGAATTTTCGCACATTAGCAAAACACAAATAAACAAACTATGATCGAAAAAATTTCTAAAAGTCAGGGTAATGTCCTTGGCTACAGAGCTACTGGTAAACTTACCAATACAGATTACAAAGAGATTCTTATCCCCGGAATAGAAGCAGTAGTTAAAGAGTACGGAAAAGTAAATTTCTTGTTTTACCTCGACGAAGAATTTAAAGGTTGGGAGCCGATTGCCATGTGGGACGATTTTAAACTTGGCCTTGGTAAGATTAAGAGTGATATAGCGAAGTTTGCCCTTGTTGGAGGACCACTTTGGGTACAGTGGGCCATGAAACTTGATAACTATATCATGCGTGGAGAAGTGAAAATATTTTCTATTGATCAACAAAAAGAGGCCTGGGACTGGCTTACGGAAAAGTAAACTTTTTCTAATTGTCTATAATTTAATCTGAAGAATTATATTATTGCTATTAAACCAATCTTTTGGTTTTTAACCTTTCTCATAACTACGGGACACTTATAGCAGTTAAACAAGTTATAATAACTAAGATCTCCTGACTGCATTATTACAATTTCGATTAAATAATTTTGTTTCTCAAAATTATAGTCTCAATAATTTAATTCACTATTTTTGACGACTGTGAGAGAGATGATAAAAATAGGAAGGCTTAGATGGCTGCATATTAACAATCCTACTGAAGAGGATTTTAATGAATTTGAACATAAGTATCATTTTCACCAGTTGGATATTGAGGATTGTAAACAAATTAATCAAAGGCCAAAGATTGATATTTACGATGATTATTATTTTTTAATACTTCATTTCCCGGTATTCGACCGTCAAAACCTTTTTGTTAAACCCCGCGAGTTAAAAGTATTTTGGGGTGAAGATTTTCTAATTACAGTTGGCAAAACTCACTGGATTGTAGATAGCATGTTTAAAGAGGCGCAGGAGCAGGAGAGGCTGGGAACTGATTTTGAAATCGGAACATCAGATGCTTTGTTATATACCATACTCGAAAAAATAATGAATGAGTCTGTATTTATCTTACGTAAAATTGGTCTCGAACTTGAGTTAATCAACCGTGAATTATTTAGTGGAAAAGCACGCAGAATTATTGAAAGGCTTTCGGTTACCCGAAAAAATATAATTGCCATTAACACAATGTTTAAACCTCAACTTAGAGTTTTTAACAAGTTTGAGTCGGGTAAAGTAGAAGGTTTTGCTGATAACATGGAAGATTATTGGGGTAACATCCTTGACTATTATAACAAGATGTGGGATATGACCGAAGACTACGGCGAATTGATTGAGGGCTTATCAACTACTTTCGATTCAATGCAGACCAATAATACAAACGAGATAATGAAGATCCTCACTCTTATCTCATCCATAATTCTCCCTCTTACGTTTCTCACCGGCCTTTACGGTATGAATGTATTGTTACCAATGGAAAAAAATGATCTGGCTTTTTGGATTATAATAATAGTTATGTTTATTATTGGTGGTGGAATGGTAGCCTATTTCAAGAAGCGAAAATGGCTATAGAGTTGAGAGTTAATCTAATTTAATATTACCCTACTTTTTCTTAAATATATCTTCCTGTCTTTGAATTGATTCCTTGTGTATCAGATTAAGTAATGTTTTCATAAAAGAACTATTCAATCCCAAATGAGTACCAATTGACATTCTGTCTTTGATCATGCCTGCCCAACGTTTCATTTGGAGTATTGTGATATCGTTGTCCCTTTTATAATCACCAATTTCATCAATTATTTCCATTCTTTTAGCCAATATTTGCAGTAGCTCACCATCGAGTTTGTCTATCTCTGTACGTAGTTCTTCAAGTTTATGCTGGAAATCGATATCTCCCTTTTTATGTCTGATAACGAGCTTGTTAAGAAGTTTTTGAAGATCATCTGGTGTAATTTGTTGAGCCGAATCCGTTAAAGCATTTTTTGGGTCGCGATGACTTTCAATCATCAAACCATCCATTTCAAGGTCCAAACCTTTTTGGGCAATAACTTCAATAAGTTCCTGACGTCCACAGATGTGGCTTGGATCAACAATTATAGGAAGCGAAGGAACAATTCTTTTTAACTCAATTGGTATTTCCCACATAGGTGCATTTCGGAATGGTGATTTCTCGAAATAATGAAAACCTCTATGTATGGCAATTAATTTATTAATTCCTATAGCATTGAACCTTTCTATTGCACCAAGCCACAATTTAATATCAGGATTTACCGGATTTTTAACCATTATTGGTATGTTAACACCAGTTAGAGCTTCTGCAATGGCCTGTACAGAAAAAGGGTTAACAACGGTCCGTGCACCAATCCATAGTATATCAACCTCATGTTTTAAAGCTTTTTCCACATGACTTGTATCTGCAACTTCTACTGTTGTTAATAAGCCTGTTTCTTTTTTTACTCGCTTCAACCATTCTAATCCGATTTCGCCCACGCCATCAAAATCACCAGGACGTGTGCGAGGTTTCCATATCCCCGCTCTGAATATATTTACTTGTTTAATAGCGGCTAGCTGATGAGCAGTCTGTAAAATTTGTTCTTCATTTTCTGCACTACAAGGTCCTGAAATTACCAAAGGTTTACCATTAGTATCAATCCACTCGTTGAGGGGTAGTATTTTTAGTTTAGGACTCACTATACAAAAATAGTAGTTTTTTTGTTGGAAGTTGGAAGCAAGAATATTGAAATGCTATACACTACTCACTTTTCACCAGTTTCATTTCTTCAAGTAGATATCCTGCACCGGCATATTTATCAACTATGAAAAGGAAATAGCGAATATCAATGGAAATATTTCTACAAATAGTAGAATCGTACATCAAGTCACTCATAGTTCCTTCCCAGCAACGATCAAAGTTAACACCAATAAGCTGACCATCGGCATTTAATACTGGGCTGCCCGAATTACCTCCTGTTGTGTGGTTGCTGGCGGCAAAACCAACATGTAATGTGCCATCTTTATCCGCGTAAGTGCCGTAATCTCTATTATTATACAACTCACTCAGGCGGTCAGTAACAACATAATCATAAATATTCGGATCTTCCTTTTCCATTATACCTTCAAGGGTTGTATAATGTTTATAATAAACTGCATCTTTGGGGGAATAACCACTTGCATTTCCATATGATACCCGTAGCGTAAAGTTTGCATCTGGATAAAATCGCATATCAGGGTTCATCTCCATTTGGGCTTTCATATAAATACGTTGAAGGCTGTCGATGGCATTGTAATAGGTTGTCATTTTTTTACCAAACTTACTATTATAAAGTACTCCCATATCCATGCCCATAATGTATGCAGGATCTTTCAAAAGTTTTTTATACCATTTTGGCTTATAATTATCGAGAAAAGACATGAGCTTATCTTCTTTATCGAAAATTGACTTTGTAAACACATAATTAGCATAGGCTTTATAATCATCTTTATACTTAGCATCTATTGTGTTGAAAAATGAAGGTTTAAATTCTGTCGATATATTTTTATCGTACAAACGTAACATATCAATCATAACCTCCTCATCAATAGGTTTATAATAATCCTTGAAAAATCCATGAGTTGACCTTTTAAGTTTTGTGATTTCTTCCCTAATTGCATCTTCATTAATTGGATTCGCTTTACTCAGTGCAACAAGCTTTCTAAAGGAGTTAGCGAACTTTATAATTTCGATAGCCATCCCGGCTTCCATTATATAATTACTTGCAACGCTGATTGGAGTGAGCTCTTTATATACTCTTTCAAATTCGGGTAGTAAACTGGCATATTGAGTATTTCCTGAGGACACAGCCCATGATTTAAATTCATTTTCAAAATTCTGCTTGGCTTTAATACCTTTCATGCGCTTAATACCACCGCTTTCACCAATCATTTTTTTCCAGTAATTGGAAACCCGTGCATGTTTCGATGCGTATTGTAAACGAACTTTGGGATCTTTGGATGAATATTTATTGAAAATCTCTAATCTTTTTTCACGAAGTTCTATCTTCTTGGGATTTCCAATCTCTGTAATCAACTCAATTGCGTATGAAGGCATATACTCATTTGTACGCGCAGGATAACCGAAAACAAATGTGAAGTCATCTTCCTGGACACCATCCAGAGATATTGAGAAATAATATTTAGGGTGATAAGGAACATTATCTTCAGAATATTCTGCAGGATTACCATCTTTATCAACGTAAATCCTGAATAAAGAAAAATCGCCAGTATGGCGTGGCCACATCCAGTTATCAGTATCTCCACCAAATTTCCCAATGTTTGATGGTGGTGCGCCTACCAGACGAATATCTTTGAAAACTTCGGTAATCATCATATAATACTCATTGCCTTGAAAAAATGGCTTAATAGCTGCCTTATATTTTGAGTCACTTTCAAAATTTGAAGTTATTCTTTTAACGTTATTACGAATAGCATTTTGTCTTTCCTTCATTGTCATATTTTCATCAACACCTGCAAGTACGCTATCGGTAACTTCTTTCATCTCAATGAGTAATGAGGCAGTAAGACCAGGATTAGGAAGTTCCTCAGCTTTGTTCATTGCCCAAAAACCATCTGTTAAATAATCATGATCAACAGTGCTATGTTTTTGAATACGACTGTATCCACAATGATGATTAGTAAGAAGTAGTCCATCTTTCGAAATAATCTCACTCGTGCACCCTCTACCAAAAAGAAGAATAGCATCTTTAAGGCTGCTATGGTTAATTGAATAAATGTCTTCGGCAGTAATTTTCATGCCCATCTCCTGCATTTCTTTTTCATTCATTTGCTGCAGAAGCATAGGAATCCACATCCCTTCTCCACCAATTAGTGTTAGCCTTGAAAGAACAATAACAACAAAGATCAATATTGTAGATTTAATATTCATATTTATCTGTTTTACAATAAGAAGCCAAAAGTATTGAAAAAATGGAGACGCTAGCAAGAAACAAGATTCAGGATTAGTTAATTTGAAAGTTTGAGTTGATTTTGACTTTTCATAACAAAGTAGTTTGCTGATTTAAGGCTATATTTGCAGCTACGTGAAATTTCAATAAATATGACAAAGGTTCAAAAAGTATATAAACCCAAAAATCACATACGGATTGTTACTGCAGCATCATTGTTTGATGGGCATGATGCTGCTATTAATGTGATGCGTAGGATTATACAGGCTTCGGGTGCTGAAGTTATACATTTAGGTCATAATCGCTCGGTTCACGAAATTGTGAACACCGCCATACAAGAAGACGCACAGGCAATTGCCCTAACTTCTTATCAGGGTGGTCACATGGAATTTTTTAAATATATGCACGACATGCTTGCTGATAAAGGATGCGGCCATATTAAAATATTTGGTGGTGGTGGTGGAGTTATTCTTCCGGAAGAAATAAAAGAGCTGCAAGAATATGGTATTAGTCGTATATACACACCTGATGATGGCATGGAAATGGGGTTACAGGGAATGATAAATGATTTATTAGAGAAATCCGATTTTCCGACCGGCAAGAACATAGATGTAGGTGTTGACGATATATTAAATCGTGATTATGTTGCCATAGCACAATTAATTTCTGCTGCTGAAAATTACCCTAAAGAAGTTATTCCAATAATTAATAAGCTATCTGATAAAATTAAGGGGAATAAAGCACCCGTGTTGGGTATTACAGGAACAGGTGGTGCCGGTAAATCATCATTGGTTGATGAAATAGTAAGGCGTTTCTTGTCTGATTTTCCTGACAAAACCATTGCTATAATTTCAGTAGACCCTTCAAAAAGAAGATCGGGAGGAGCATTACTAGGCGACAGAATTCGCATGAATGCGATTGATAATCCTCGTGTTTACATGCGTTCATTAGCTACAAGGCAGTCGAATTTGAGTATTTCTAAATATGTAAAAGATGCAGAAACTATTGCACAGGCAGCCGGATTTGATCTGATAATTCTTGAAACATCAGGTATAGGACAGTCCGACACAGCCATTATTGATCATAGTGATGTATCATTTTATGTCATGACCCCTGAATATGGCGCTGCTAGTCAGCTTGAAAAAATAGATATGCTTGATTATGCTGACATTATTGCTCTGAATAAATCGGATAAACGAGGTGCTCTGGATGCTTTACGAGATGTTAAAAAACAATATCAGCGTAATAATATGGTTTTCGAAGTTGATACTAACAAACTGCCTGTTTATGGAACTGTAGCATCTCAGTTTAACGATCCTGGTGTTAATGAATTATACACGAATCTGTTAAAAATAATCAATAAAAAAACAGGGGCCAAATTTACCACAACTAATAATAAATTATCCTATAGTCCTGACAAAATATATATCATTCCACCCAAGAGGGTTAGATATCTATCAGAAATTTCAGAGACTATCAGAAAGTACAATGGATGGGTTTATAACCAAAGCAAAGTCGCTCAAAAACTTTATTGCCTTAATCAATCTATTGATATTATAAAACAAAATGGCAAAAAGAGTGAAATTATTACTTTGAAGGAAATCTATGATAACACTCTTGCAGAACTTGATCCTACCAATAAAAAAATACTTGACAACTGGGAGGCAAAAAGAAAATCCTACGAGGGTGATTATTATACTTTTAAGGTAAGAGATAAAGAGTTTAAAATCGCAACAAAAACAGAATCACTGTCACATATAAAAATACCTAAAGTTAGTTTACCAAAATATGAAAGTTGGGGTGAAATACTTAGTTGGGTGCTGAGTGAAAACGTACCAGGAGAATTTCCATTCGCTGCTGGGGTTTTTCCTTTTAAACGTGAAGGTGAAGATCCAACTCGTATGTTTGCTGGTGAAGGTGGCCCTGAAAGAACAAATCGAAGATTTCATTATGTGTCACGTGGACTTAATGCAAAACGGCTTTCAACAGCTTTTGATTCGGTAACTCTTTACGGTGAAGATCCTGATATAAGACCAGATATCTATGGTAAAATAGGTAACTCGGGTGTAAGTATATCATGTCTTGACGATCTCAAAAAGCTTTATTCAGGGTTTAACCTTGCCAATCCCATGACTTCGGTGTCTATGACTATTAATGGCCCGGCACCTACAATGGTAGCTTATTTTATGAATGCAGCTATCGATCAACAATGTGAAATTTATATTAAAGAAAACGGTCTTGAAAAAGAGGTGCATAAAACAATTGACAGTATATACAAAAAGAAAAACACTGTAAGGCCGTCGTATCAGAGTGACATTCCTGAAGGTAACAACGGGCTTGGACTTATGCTCCTAGGAGTAACTGGTGATATGGTGTTGCCCGCTGATGTTTATGCCAAAATTAAAAAGGATACTTTATCACAAGTCAGAGGCACTATTCAGGCAGATATACTAAAAGAGGACCAGGCTCAAAATACATGTATTTTTTCAACTGACTTTTCGCTGAAGTTAATGGGTGATATCCAAGAATATTTCATCCAAAATAACGTTCAAAATTTTTATAGTGTTTCCATTTCTGGCTATCATATAGCAGAGGCAGGTGCGAATCCAATAAGTCAACTTGCCTTTACTCTTTCTAACGGATTTACTTATGTGGAATATTATCTTTCAAGAGGAATGGATATTAACAAATTTGCTCCTAATCTTAGTTTCTTTTTCTCTAATGGTGAAGATCCTGAATATGCTGTAATTGGTAGGGTAGCCCGCCTAATTTGGGCAAAAGCCATGAAGCTAAAATACGGAGCCAATGAGCGAGCACAGAAACTTAAATATCATATTCAAACATCGGGGCGCTCGCTTCATGCGCAGGAAATTGATTTTAATGATATTCGAACTACCTTACAGGCTTTGTATGCAATTTATGACAATTGTAACTCATTGCATACCAATGCGTATGACGAGGCGATCACCACCCCTACGGAAGAATCTGTAAGACGTGCTATTGCCATACAGATGATTATCAACCATGAATTAGGATTGGCAAAAAATCAAAATCCATTACAGGGATCATTTATTATAGAGGAACTTACTGAATTGGTTGAAGAAGCAATATTAAGCGAAATGGATCGCTTAACTGAGCGAGGTGGAGTACTAGGATCAATGGAAACGATGTACCAACGTGGAAAAATTCAGGAAGAAAGTCTATATTACGAAAACCTGAAACATTCGGGAGAAATGCCCATAATTGGCGTTAACACATTTTTAGGTAGTGGCGGTTCTAAAACGGTTATTCCAGGTGAAGTTATTCGTGCAACTGAAAAAGAAAAGGAATATCAGTTATATATGCTGAAGCAACTACACAATACATGGCACGATGAAGCTAAAAAAGTCCTTAATAAACTTCAGATATTTGCTATGAATAATGAAAATGTTTTTGAAGGACTCATGGAGGCTGCTAAATATTCTTCAATAGGACAAATAACTGATTCGCTGTTTGAGGTTGGAGGTCAATACAGAAGGAATATGTGATTTAAATGTAGGCATGTTGTTACCACCTTTACATAAACAGGAACGATGACAACATAATAATGCAATTATGATTACGAAAAACATACTTATAATTTATCCTGAAGCAGCGGTAACCAAGATTGCCATTTACCGTAATTCTGAACCGGTTTTTTTAAAAACGATTCGCCATTCTGATGAAGATATTAATTCGTTTGAACATTTCCTAGATCAAGTCGACTTTAGGTTAAACAGCATATTTAATGAGCTTGAAAACAATTCAATCAAGGTTAGTAATATTGAAATAGTAATGGGGCGAAGCGGCCTTATTAAGCCAGTCCAGCAGGGCGTTTATGAGATTACTCCCAGTATGACTGAAGACCTCAAGAAAGGTGTAATGGGGATACATGTTTCAAATCTGGGCGGATTACTTGCTTTTAACATGGCAAAAAAAATTGGAAAAAAAGCATATATCGCAAATCCGATTGTAGTGGATGAACTTTCGGATGTTGCAAGGATAACAGGCCATCCTCAGTTTAAGAGAAAATCGATATTTCACGCATTAAATCATAAGTTTGTTTCAACGCTCTATGCAAAATCGATTCATAAACAATATGAAGATCTGAACCTAATAGTTTGTCATATTGGCACAGGAGGGATATCTGTTGGAGCACATGAAAAAGGACGTGTTGTAGATGTTAACCAGGCTTATGATGGTGGCGGACCGTTTTCCGTTGCCCGAACAGGGACACTGCCAATGGGACAGCTTGTTGAGTTGTGCTTCAGTGGTGATGTAACTAAAGATGAGGTGATGGAAATGATTACATCAAAAGGAGGATATTATGCCTATCTTGGCACATCAAGCATATCAAAAATAAACGAACGTATCGCTAATGGAGACGAAAAAGCCTTAGCAATTTCATATGCCCTTTCTTACCAAATTTCAAAAGAAATAGCATCACACTATGCAACATTAAAAGGTGATGTTGACTGTATAATACTTACAGGAATTATCCCTGATAATGAACAATTCATTGTAAATGTTAAAGAACGTGTGCGAGGATTGGCTCCAATTGCTCTCTATCCTTCAGTTAACGACTTTGCGGCATTTGCTTCCTTTGGACTGATGGTGTTAAAAGGTGAAATAGAGGTTAAAAAATATTAGTAGATCTCAATAAATCAAATTCTGATCTTTGTTTTGATAGAAATCTGCAAATAAAATTGTTAAATTAAATCTTGAATCTTGAATACTGAACACCGAATTTTGAATGAAAGTATTGAACTATTTCGGCATTCAACATTGGATATTCATTATTCATTATTCAATAAATACTTGAAGTACATCAAGGTTCTGGGTTATTTCAATTTCTTTCTTTTTATATTATTGAATTCGACAATAGCACAAAGTCAAGTATATTTCAATACTCTTGAAGCAACACCAGATGAAGGCAACTGGATTGGCCTAAGTACTGTTGACTCAGGTTTTGCATATTCTGGCAACAATTATTCAATAACTGACTCACTCAAACCTTACGGTCTTGGTATTGAACAGTTATTCCCTAAGCCTTTACTACATTCCAATGTTTTAGTATTAATTAGTGGCTGGGTAAAAAGTAACATAAAAAACAGCCGGGCCATATTTGTAGTAACCCTTGTAAAAGATAAAAAGACATTGTTCTGGAAAGGTATTCCTCTTAATTCTGTTTTGAGTGAAGAAAATCATTGGCATTATTTTTCAGATTCAATTCTAGTACCAGCCAGTCTAACGAGCGAATCAAAATTTAAAGCATATTTATGGAATCAAGATAGGGCATCAGTTACTGGAATAGATGATCTTCGCATTGAGTTCAGGGCTATTGATAATCCTACATTTATTCCTGAATTAACCAATTATATCCCTAAAAATATAAATGACAATTCATCAAGAATACTTTTTACAAATAGTTATTATTCAATAATATATAAGCCCATTGATAAAATAATTAGCATACTAGACAATTCAAATATTGTTCTGCTAAATAACATAACCTATTATAGTGAGAGGGAGGTTAAGGGTGATAAATCTGTGACACAATTAAAATGGCGTTTTACAGGATCAAACAATACAAAAAACAGCAAGAAATTATTCTTTAAAACATCAGATCAAAATGGGAAGCTAAAACTTGTTATAAAATGTGATAATAATAGTCAGGAAATAAAGTTTGTTGTGGAAGAAAAATACAGGAAGAAACAAACAGTAAGCAGGGAATCTTTGATATTTGATTATTCACCAAATTTAGATGAAGTTTATCGTAGTAATCGTAAATTGGATACAAATAATTTTCAAAGTGAGTACTGGCTTGATAAACAGGGAGTTAAGATTGGCAAAGGACAAAATTCACTTTTAACTTATCATACTCCTGATATTTCTTCTTTGCAATTAGATACCAAAAACAAACTACTTTTTGCAAATCTTGATTATGAAAAAGATCATCCCTTCTTTCGCTTTCCTTTGAATCCTGACAGTACAGACTGGAAAAAAGAAGAATCAACCAGTAGGTACAAGAAGGGTGATAAACGTGAATATCAATTTAGCATAAGTGTGGGAAATAAATCAAAAACCCTCCCTCGTTTCATGAAAAATCCTAGTGGCTATGAGGCAACATACATTTGGACCGAACATGCTGATTATAGTGATGTAAGAACAAACAGAGCAACCTATTTCGGATCTGAAAATATAAGTCACCCTAATAGTGCTGTTGGTGGTTTTGTTAGATTTAATATTCCAGTTACAAAAAGTGTTTTTTATGATAACCCCGACAGCGTTTCCAATTATGATGCTTCAGGCAGAGTTTTTCAATCACTTGAAAGTACTATATTAACCGATTCATTGTTTTCAGAATTTCTATTTCAAATCGCTGAAAAAGGAAATGAAATTTGTTTACACACTCCTGAACAATTTACCACGACTCCTCAAAGACTGGAAGAAGCTTTATTATACATGCAGGCAAACTTTAAATCACCTTCGTGGATTGATCATGGTAATAATAACGGACCACAAAATAATCGGGAAGACTTGATTTGTGATGGCACATTAGAAGATTCACCTTACTATGCCATCGATCTGTGGAATAAATATGGAGTGAAATACTTTCATAATTCATATTATGAAGAGCTTAATACCTATAAAGACTGGCAATTTGATAGCTCATTGGAAAAGCCTTTTAGTGGTTTTGGTGATTTTTTTCCAAAACCCGATTACTACCAACATCCTACCAGAACCAGGAACCTAATTCATTGGCCTACAACAAGTGCATTGTTTATAACAGAACCTTATTTATGGGATTATCTGTTTAATCTGAACAAGTTAAACGGCTTGGTAAATAATAGGGCAGTAGAAATTAATCATACTTATCCAGCATGGGTAGACCCTAAAAAAGGAATGTGGACTTATGATAAAGATTCAGTAATAGTTTCTCAACCCGGCTTCAACCTTGCACTAACTAATATGGCACTCCTGCGAGATGAAGGCAAATTAAATATATGTACAATTGACAATTTTCTGGATTATCGAACCGCAATCGACAATATTGATTACAGATTTTTACCTGATGGCAGAATCCAGCTAACCAACAATGGTAATTCTGATATTAATGAACTATCGATGGTTGCCAAAGCAAAGGCAGTAACTGTTAACAGCCTAATTCCATATCAAAAAAAGGTTGATGATGAAATTATTTTTTGGTTTGATATTGGAGCAGGAGATTCGAAGATTATAAGGGTGGTTGAGTAAGAATCGGTTAGTTTTATTCTGATAAAGATACAAACGGAACTTAAAACACTGCTTTAGCAATCTTCTGAATATTATCTGATTGTCCAAATGTGTAATAATGTAATACTGGTACGCCAAAGTCTAACAATTCTTTCGACTGTTGAATAGCCCACTCAACCCCTACTTGCCGTATTTCTTTATTATTTTTACACTTAAGTACTTCTTTTACGAGATCTACTGGTAGGTCAACGCTAAAAGATTTAGGAATATTGATTAGATTCTCCTTAATTGCAATAGGTTTAAGACCAGGGATAATTGGAACATTAATTCCTTTCTCTCTGCATAATTTTACAAAGTTGAAATACTTTTGATTATCGTAACACATCTGAGTTACTATATATGATGCACCTGCTTGAATCTTCTTCTTTAGAAAATATAAATCGCTATCCATATTTGGTGATTCACCATGTTTTTCGGGATAACCGGCAACACCAATGCAAAAGTCCATCGAGCGAGTATTTTTCAGTTTTTCATCAAGATATTTGCCATTATTTAGATTTACAATCTGTTCTATAAGATCAATAGCATGTTCATTACCATCAGGTTCTGGCATAAAAACTTTAGTGCCGGGTTGCGGATCACCTCTTACAACAAGTAAATTATTGACACCCAGAAATTGAAGGTCGATTAGTGCATTTTCAGTGTCTTCTTTGCTAAATCCACCACAAATTATATGAGGGACTACATTTATACCATATCTGTATTTAATGGCCGCCGAAATACCAACAGTTCCGGGTCTCTTACGTATGGTTTGTTTCCGCATTAATCCATTACCTGCATCTTCATAAACTACCTCCTGCTGATGATAAGTTATATTAATAAATGAGGGGTTGAATTCCAAAAGTGGATCTATAGCCTGTTGTGTAGATTCAAAATCATGCCCTTTTAAGGGTGGTAATAATTCAAATGAAAACAATGTTTGTTTTGATTCTTCTATGTGTTGTATTACTGTTTTTTCCATAAACTTCGTTTTTTTAATTCTTTCTTCGTGTTCCTTTGTGAAGCACTTTGTGTTCCTTTGTGGTTAAATCTTACCCCTAAGGGGCTTAAGGTATTCACAAAGTATCACAAAGTCAATTATTTCTATTCTAGACTACTATGCAGTTAAGTATTCATTGGTAAAAGTTTTTTTATTTGTTCAATACTCATATTCTTTCGTGCTGCATAATCCTCAATTTGATCCAGCAACAATTTTCCAACATTAAAATATTGTGAATTGGGATGTGAAAAATAGTAACCGCTAACAGATGCTGCCGGATACATAGCATAATTTTCTGTCAGACTAACGCCTGTTGCTTCTTCAGCATTAAGCAAATTAAATAATGATTTCTTTTCGGAATGTTCAGGGCAAGCTGGATATCCAGGGGCAGGCCTGATTCCCCGATACTTTTCCCTTAGTTTATCTTTAACTTCAAAATTTTCATTAGGAGCATAACCCCAATATTCTTTCCTTACTTTTTCGTGAAGCAGTTCAGTAGCAGCTTCTGCCAGTCTGTCGGCCAATACTTTTAACATGATTGCACTATAGTCATCATTTTCATCATTGAATCGTTTAAGATGTTTCTCAATTCCTAGTCCAGCGGTTACCACAAACCCTCCTATATAATCCTCTTTATTACTAGATTGTGACGCAATAAAATCACTTAAACACAAATTTGGAATATTATCAGATTTTTTCTCCTGATTTCTCAAAAAATGAAAAACGCTTTGTTCATTTTGATCAGAATCTAAAACAATTACATCATCACCCGTTGAATAAGCGGGAAATATCCCAAACACTGCCTTAGCCAGGAGCCATTTGTCTTTGATAATTAGGTCTAACATATTTTGTGCATCATCAAATAGTTCTTGAGCTTTTTCACCTTTTACAGGATCCTTTAAGATAGCAGGATATTTTCCATTTAGTTTCCATGCATGGAAAAAGAAAGTCCAGTCTATATACTTTCTAACCTCTTTCAAATCTATATTATCCAGTACTTTAGTGCCAGTTATTGCTGGAACTATAACTTCGTGATTTTCCCAATCAGGAGTGAATCCATTTTGGCGCGCATTTTCAAGGCTGATATATTCCTTATCAATAATCTTTTTTGCATGCTTGTCACGTAACAAGTTGTATTCATTTTCTGTTTCATTTAAAAAGGAATCCCTTCCGATTGTGGAAAGTAATTTACCGGCAACTCCAATCACTTTTGAAGCATCGCGTACATGAATTATTGGGTGAGAATAATGTGGAGATATTTTAACGGCAGTATGTATTGCAGAAGTAGTTGCTCCACCTATTAGCAAAGGTATGTTCATTTTCTTTCTTGTAAGCTCTGAAGCAACATGTACCATTTCTTCTAATGATGGAGTAATTAAGCCACTAAGCCCAAGCAAATCAGCATTTTCCTTCTCGACGATATCTAATATTTTTTCTGCTGGAACCATTACACCTAGGTCAATTACTTCATAATTGTTGCAGGATAGCACAACTCCAACAATATTTTTACCAATATCGTGAACATCGCCCTTTACAGTAGCCAGAACTATTTTACCGTTACTAACCAGTTTGCCGTCATTTTCAAGTTCAATAAAAGGTAATAAATAAGCAACAGCTTGCTTCATAACACGTGCACTTTTCACTACTTGTGGTAAAAACATTTTGCCTGAGCCAAAAAGATCACCCACGGTGTTCATACCATTCATTAAAGGAATTTCGATAACATCTATCGCGCTTGACATATGTTTACGAGCTTCCTCAACATCCTCCTCAATAAATTCAGTAATACCTTTAATTAACGCATGTTCAATGCGTTTATTAACAGATAATTCACGCCATTCTTGAGACTTAATATTTTTAGTTTTTCCATCATCAACTATCTTCTCTGCGAATGTGAGCAGTCTCTCAGTAGAATCTTTTCTCCTGTTCAACACAACATCTGTAACAAGAGTACGAAGATCATCGGGGATCTCATCATAAATCTGAAGCATCCCAGGGTTGACAATCCCCATATCCATTCCAGCTTCTATTGCATGAAAAAGGAAAACCGAATGAATTGCTTCACGTACAGCATTATTGCCCCTAAAAGAAAACGAAAGATTACTTACTCCGCCACTTACTTTTGCATATGGAAGATTATCTTTTATCCATCTAACTGCATTTATATAATCAACAGCATAATTAGCATGCTCAGAAATACCTGTTCCAATTGCAAGAATATTAGGATCGAAAATAATGTCTTCTGGAGGGAATCCATTATTTATTAACAGATTGTATGCTCGCTGGCAGATGGATATCTTCCTTTCCAAATCAGCTGCCTGGCCATCTTCATCAAAGGCCATTACAATAACAGCTGCGCCATAGTTTTTTATTAATTTAGCATGATGTAGAAACTCTTCTTCCCCATTTTTTAAACTAATAGAGTTCACAATTCCTTTTCCCTGAATACATTTTAATCCGGCCTCAATAACTTCCCACTTAGATGAATCGATCATAATTGGCAATCTGGACACATCTGGATCAGATGCCAGATTATTTAAAAATGTAACTATCTCTTTCTCTGCATCCAGCATACCATCATCCATGTTAACATCAAGAACCTGGGCTCCACCTTCTACCTGATGTCGAGCGACAGTTAGAGCTTCTTCGTACTTCTTTTCGCGTATTAGTCTGGCAAATTTTCTTGATCCACTTACATTAGTCCTTTCTCCAATGTTTACAAAATTATTCTGGCGAGCTATCTTAAGAGGTTCTAGTCCGCTAACTTCAGTAAAGTTTTCTTTTTCAGGTATATTTCTTCGGTTGTACTTTTCTGCAATATCAGCAATTACCCTAATATGATCAGGTGTAGTTCCACAACAACCACCAACAATATTCACAAAGTTGTTTTCAATAAAATCTTTGATATGAACACCCATTTGTTCCGGGGTTTCATCGTACTCACCAAACTGATTGGGCATACCAGCATTTGGATGAACACTAACGTTGAAAGGTGCAATTTTCGATAATTCAGCAAGGTGAGGACGTATTTGCTCGGCACCAAGTGAACAGTTCAGCCCAACACTAAGCATATCAATATGTGAAACTGAATTAAAAAACGCATCAATAGTTTGCCCTGACAACGTACGTCCACTGGCATCTGCCACGGTACCCGACACCATAACTGGTATTTGTTTACCCGTTTCTTCCATTAGCTTGTTTATGCCGAACAAAGCTGCTTTAGCATTAAGTGTATCAAAGATCGTTTCAACCAAAAGTATATCTATACCTCCGTCAATCAGGGCTGATGCTTGTTCAAAATAATTATCTCTAAGCTCATCAAATGTAACATTTCGAAAACCAGGGTCATCAACTTTAGGGGACATGGACGCCGTTTTATTTGTTGGGCCCATGGCTCCGGCCACATATCTTGGTTTACCTGGAGTAAGGTTTGTAAACTTATCAGCAGCTTGTTTGGCTATTTTAGCCGACTTGAAGTTAATATCATAAACCAATTCCTCCAAACCGTAATCGCCTTGCGATATTCGAGTTCCATTAAAAGTATTTGTTCCGATAATATCTGCACCAGCACTTAAAAATTCCTCATGAATATCAGTAATAATTTTAGGTTGGGTAAGATTTAATAGTTCGTTATTACCTTTTTGGAGGGAATGAATATTTTTAAATTTCTCTCCACGATAATCCTCTTCAACTAATCCAAATCGCTGGATCATAGTACCCATTGCACCATCCAGCACAAGAATTCTTTGCTTTAGTTCTTTTTCTATTTCAGACTTCATAATTATGTAGCATTAATTGTACATGTTGAATGTCAAAAAAAAATACAGGTATTTAAAATAATGAATCTAATTGACATTGCACTTTAATTTATCATTTCCCCCGCTATAGCGGAAGTTAGGTATTGGCACCTTTTCCACCTCATGCGGAAGGTTGCCAGGGTTTCATAGAGCCTAATCTCTCCACCCTTCTTTATAAATCAAGAAGCCTCAGGTATGCTTTAACAATGCAGTTATAACAGTGAGAGGAACTGAATTACTTGGCAAATATAGAATAAAATTGTATATTTGACATGTACAGCCTTCTCAATTTTATTCAAAATCTCATTTATTATGAAAAAATTAGTATTTGTAATTTCGTTTGCAGCAATTATTTCAGCCAGTATTTTCGTTTCACAATCGTGTAAAAAGTATAATTCGAATCCTCCGGTTGCAGTTCATGATTTAACTTTTAAATTACCAGGTCTCGAGTACAAGCATAACACTTATTATAGTATTGAGGATAATGCGGGTCATATTGATTTTGTATTTAATAAAGAAATTGATGTTAATTCCGTTGCTGGAAACATTACATTCTCTGATATGTCAGGAGTACTTAATGATTCTATTTTTATTGAAGTGGCGGGACAAAAAATGTACGTTCGGTTTGATTCTGATTTTCATCTAAATTCTGGATGGAGGTATTTGCTTAAGATATCTCAAGGGTTTAAATCAACACAGGATGATGATTTTCCGAAAGATACTATTATTGAATTCAGGACAAAATCAAAACATCTATCTGATTTGATTTTAGAAGGGAAAACTACATCGCAACGAAAATTAATAGCATGTATAAGCGACTTGCATATGGGTCAGCAAAAAGCTATTGACAGCGGTTATTGTTGGTTTAGTGATAATAAAGTGGCGATGGAACAGTTTCTGGATATGATTATCGAAAAACCTTTGTTTAAGGAGCTTGTAATTATGGGTGATCTATTTGATGAATGGATTATTCCATATTCAATTTCGCCTTTTGATTCAGCATATGGAGTTACAAATACACGTGAATATTTTGAGTCGATTGCTAATGCTGAAGACAATACTTTAATTATTGATAAGCTGAAAACAATTGCTTTAAATCCTGACATACTATTAGCATATATACCGGGAAATCATGATATGCAACTAACTGAAGAAATATTTACATCAATTATACCAGGAAGCCAGTAGAAGGGTGATGTTGTTGGACTTGGTAAATATTCCCCAACAGATGAGATAATACTAGAGCATGGCCATAGGTATGATTTTATGAATTGCCCGGAACCTTTCGTTAATGACGGTCATATTCTTCCTCCTGGTTTTTTTATCAGCCGCCTATATGCACAAGGTTATATGACACAGGGACCACCTAATAAAAGTAGTTCACAAACAAAAACAAGTATAGAATTTGATCTAGCCTGGGATATTGCACTATATGAATTAGATAACAAATATTTTTCGATGAAAACTGATTTAAGTGCAGACATCATCCTTATGGGTGGCATTGATAATTATACAGAAACTTTTTCATATAACGGCGTAAAAAAAATGTTTGGTAAAAACATTGAGGATAGTTGGGATAGCACACAAGTACAAAATCAAGTACCAGTGAATTTGTCTGTTTCTGAGGCTCTTGAAGCATCAATTAGTTTACATGACCTTTATACTGTTGCGGCGAAAGAGTATATGGAAGAAAGTAGCCCTATCCAGTATAAAATAGTAGCTTTTGGACATACCCATCAAGCAACCCTCGAAGTTTATCCTAAAGGATCCAATTTTAATTCGATTTATGGAAACTCAGGTACATGGATTAATGATGCCTGTACTGGCGCTTATCCATCAAGAACATTTTTGATAATATATCCCGGAGATTGGTCAACTTCTGAACTCGATATTGTTACCTACTACCAATTCAATTTTAATAGTACACAAGGTAAATATGTACCCATACGAATTAAGGAGGAGAATATACTTAATTAGTAGTAGTTGGTTCAATCATTGTTATTTGGATATTGAAAAATTGACCTTATAGAGATTCAAAATTCCTGATAAATTTCAGGTGAGCTAATGATTTTATTGCACCCCCCGAATATGGCATTATATTTGCAAATTCAGCATCTAGATATAAACAAATGAATCTCAAATGAGCATATTTAAAGATATAACAACCTATTTGTTATTAATTACTACTATTCTTATCATCAGTAGTTTTCAAATAACAACTGACGATGAAAGTCATTATGAGAAATGGCGAAAAGTAGATTCTCTTACTAAAAGTGGGCAACCCAAATCGGCTATAAAGATTATTGACCACATATATAAAACTTCTAAAGAGAATGATAATACACCTCAGATAATTAAATCTTTAATTTACCGCATAAGCCTACAAAGCAGCTATGAAGAAGACCATTTGCTAAAATCGATCGCTGTTTTTGAAAATGAACTTTCAAATGCAGCGGTTCCTGAAAAACAGATTTTGCAATCGCTGATCGCCGAACTTTATTTCGCCTATTACAACGCAAACAGATGGAAAATAAATAAACGTCAAGCTTTATCAGAGGACGATAATGAGGATATAAACACCTGGGACGCAATTAGGATAAATAAAATAATTAAAAAATATTATAAAGCATCTCTTGAAGATGAAACCATTCTTGCAGAAATTGATCTTGATAAATACGAAATTATACTTCTGCAGGGAGATTCTTCAAATTTCACTTTGTGGCCTTCACTATTTGACATGCTTGCCAACCGAGCATTACAGTACTTTATATCTACTGATGCAGAGTTTACACAGATTGTCTCCACATTCAAAACAAGTTATAATGGTTATTTTCAACTTTCGGCAGAATTTGTCTCTCTGTATATAAACCCTAATGAATCATCACAAACAGAAGTATTAATTCTATTTCAAAGATTATTAGCCTTACAGATAAAGCAAAACAATACTGAAGCACTAGTTGATCTTGATTTAAAACGACTTAAATACGTGTATGAGAACTCTCTACAGGACGAAAATAGTGAGGCTACTTATCTGAGGTCATTGACGTTGCTAGCAGATAAATATATTAAACACTCCGTATATGCTTCGATCGCGTTTCAACTTGCAAATCAATACTTTATCACAGGCAAAAGTTATGTTCCAGGGTTTAATGAAAATAACAGATATGATTTGGTAAAAGCTGACAGCATTTGTAAGGTTGCGATCAGCGAATTTCCTAACGTAAACGGATCAAACAATTGCCGCAACTTGGTTGAAATAATTAACCAGATTAGCTTTGGATTTGATATACCTGTCGCAGAAATGCCAGATAAACCAATATTGTCACTAGTTCAGTTTAAAAATATTAACAAGCTTTATTTTAAAATTGTAATAGGTGATCCGAAAGCAGATGCAAATAAGAACAATCGAAAAAAGCAGATTCTTAAGGAATTAGAACAGAAGGCGTTAATGTCATGGGAACAAAAGCTTCCAATAACTAAGGATCACAGGATGCATAGAGTTGAGGTTCAAATTCCAGAACTTACGCCCGGATACTACGTAATATTTGCGTCTAACGACTCGTTATTTCGCACGACTGAAAATATAAAGTTTAAACCTATTTGGATAACCAACATAAGTTATATAACAAGTGCTAATAAATCAGGTGGTTATACCGATATGTATACTTTGAATCGTGAAACGGGTATTAGTATAGGAAAAGTGAACATCACTATTTATAAGCGTCAATATGATAATCGTAGTAGAACCTATGCAGTTAAAGAAGCAAGTAAACTTACTTCCGATAAAAATGGCTATGCAAAAATTGAGTCAATTACAGGAAACAATTTCGGAACATATTTGTTTATGTTTGAAAAAGACGGGAATCAACTTTTCTCTGAAAACTACATCAATTTTTATCGGCCAAAAGAAAATTCAAAGCCTAAAATTAAGACTTATTTGTTTACCGACAGGGCTGTTTACCGTCCGGGGCAAACGATTTATTTTAAAGGAATTGTAATAGAAGAATTAGGGAACGATGTAAAACTTTTAACAGATTATACTACCGATCTAAAGTTTATTAATGCAAGTAGAAAAAATATACAAACTACTAGTTTTACCACTAACAATAATGGTTCGTTTAACGGAGAATTTATCATACCTACAGGTGGGCTTAATGGTCAAATGACAATTAAAAGTAAAACAGGAAGGGTTTCATTTATTGTTGAAAATTATAAACTGCCAACTTTTGAAGTGAATTTTGACAGCATTGTAAGTCAAATTAAGCTAAACGAAACAATTACAATAACAGGTAAAGCGATGAGTTATTCCGGTAGTTCAGTTGATGGGGCAGCTGTACGTTATAGAGTTACGCGTAAAGCCGTTTTCCCCAGACCATATTTCAGGGATAAGCATTTATACCCAATTAATTTAGGCCGGGAAGTTGAAATTACGCATGGCGATCTTATAACTTCCTCAAATGGTACTTTTGAACTACAATTTGATGCTATTCCAGATTATCGTATCCCAAGAAAAGCAGAACCTGTTTTTACATATAAAATTAACGTTGAGGTAACCGATATTACAAACGAAGTCCAAACTGCACAAACAACTGTTAATATTGGTCAAAAAGCAGTAGTACTTACATTTGATCTTCCTGAAGTTGTTGATCGAGATAATATTCAGAATCCTGGAATAGAAGCTGCAAATTTAAATGGATCATTAATTTCATTTGATGTATCACTCTCCCTCTATAAACTTACTCCTCCTTCACGATTATTGAATAAAAGACAATGGGCACATCCAGATTTTTATATAATTCCTGAAACAGAATTTAAGAAGAACTTCCCACATGCTATCTATAAAAATGAAGATGATCGTAGTATGTGGAAGAAAGAGAAAATATCCCATCAACAAATTACTATAAAAGGAAAGTCACAGTTTCCCGAAAACTACCTAAACGAATTAGCACCAGGAGAATATATGATTGTTGCAAGTGGTGAAGACAATGATGGTGAAACGGTTGAGAATACTCATTTCTTTACTTTGTTTTCTTCTTTAGGAAAAAAGCTACCTGGAAATATGATTTATTGGTCAGCCCTTTCATCAAAAGAAGCAGAACCAGGAGAAACTATAAAGCTCGTTGTTGGTTCTGCAGCTCGAAAATCACGAATTTTATATGAAATTGTTAACGACAACAATATTGTTGAAAGAAAATGGATTAATTTAAATAGGGGTCAGAAAACAATTAGTATTCCGGTTACTGAAGCATATCGGGGAAATTTTTCTGTTAATCTAACTATGGTACGATTCAACAGTTTATATTCTAACAATCTCAAGGTTATCGTACCTTATTCGAATAAAAAACTGGATATAAAACTTAGCACGTTCCGCAATCATCTAATCCCGGGAATTAATGAAGAATGGAGTGTTACAATCAGTGGCAATAAAGGACAAAAGTTTGCTGCTGAATTGTTAGCAGGGATGTATGATGCATCACTAGATATTTTTAGGCCAAATAGCTGGCAAATGAAACTATATTATGATAAAAGGCAGTCATCAAAATGGGAATCAAATCAGTTTGTCAGTTCGTTATCGTCAACATTAGTTGCTAAAAAGCTAAAATATTTTAAAGTTCATCGCATTGAATATCCAGCAGTTAATTGGTTTGGCTATCAATTTATAGGAAACAGGTATGGTATACAAAGCACAATGGATGGTGTTTTTCTAGAGACCTCGGCAGTTCGTAAGTCGGTTAATCAGGATACTTTTGGTGAGGTTGATGGAGTAAAAATAGAAAAGGATAACGAGTCTATTGCAGAAGAAGAAAATGAAGAACAAGTAATCATTCCTTTACGAAAAAATTTTAGCGAAACTGCATTCTTTTATGCAAACTTAAAAACTGATAGTTTGGGAAATGCAGTGTTTAAATTCACCACACCCGATGCACTTACTGAATGGAAGGTAATGATGCTAGCCTACACTAATGATCTTAAGGTAGGGACGCTTGAAAGAAAAATAAAATCGCAAAAAGAGTTGATGATAATTCCAAATGTTCCAAGGTTTGTAAGGCAAGGAGACACATTAATATTCTCTGCCAAGGTAATTAACTTTACTGAAAATGAAATATTGGCTAAGACTAATATTGAATTTTTTGATGCCATTACCATGGAACCATTGTCTATATTCATAGCGAATAATCACAAAACAATTTCGCAAAACATTGATCCAAAACAAAGTATTTCAGTTAGCTGGGGTATTAGCATTCCTGAAAATATTAATATGTTAGGTTTCAGGATAACGGCTTCAACCGGAACTTTCATAGATGGAGAAGAAAGAATGTTTCCGGTGCTCACAAACAGGATGTTGGTCACTAATACAATGCCGATGAATGTTAGCGCTTTAAGCACAGCTAATTTCAGTTTCAAGGGTCTGTCCGAATTTAACAAAAAGGAATCGTCAATAAGGAACTATAGGTACACTCTTGAATTTACTTCAAACCCGGCATGGTATGCTATTCAAGCATTGCCTTATTTAAGTTCTCCTGGCAGTAAGAACAACATGTCTCTTTTTAATAATTATTTTGCAAATGCGTTATCATTGTACATTGTAAATAGTAATCCAAAAATAAAGGCTGTTTTTGAAAGTTGGAAATATAAAACTCCGGATGCATTTCTGTCAAATCTTGAAAAAAATCAGGATCTCAAAAATATAATTATTACTTCAACACCTTGGGTTCTTGATGCCGAAGATGAAACAGAACAAAAACGCAGAATAAGTATACTATTTGATGTTAATCGTATGGCTAACGAAAAAGAAAACCTAACCAGAAAGTTGTTGGAAGCTCAGTTATCAAGTGGTGCCTGGCCATGGTTTAAAGGAATGCGTGAGGATCGGCATACAACGCAAACAATTGTACTTGGAATGGCAAAGCTGAACCACAAAGGTGTAATAGATCTGGATAGTGATAAGAAACGCTTTCACATGGTTAAGAAAGCTGTTTCATGGTTAGATGCTAAAATTGCTAATGATTATGTAACCCTTAAAAAGAAAAGTGGTAAATCATTAAATAACTATCAAATAAGAAGTTCACAAACTCAATATTTGTATATCAGGGCCTTACTTGTAGATATAATGCCCATACCTGAAAAATCAAAAGAAGCTTTTCAATATTATATTGATCAGACAAAAAAATACTGGCTAAAACAATCTAATTATTTACAAGGAATGATGGCTATAACCCTCAATAAATTTGGCTATCGTAATGATTCGGAAGCAATTATTAGGTCGTTAAAAGAAAGATCTCTATACAATAAAGAAATGGGTATGTACTGGCGTCAAAAAGCAGGATGGAACTGGTATCAAGCACCTATAGAAACACAAACAATGATGATTGAAACGTTTTCGGAATTAGAAAACAATCCTACAATAATTGAACAGTTAAAAATATGGTTACTAAAACAAAAGCAAACCCAACATTGGAATACTTCATCAGCAACAGCTGAAGCTGTTTACACCTTGTTGATGTTTGGAAATAATGCTCTTGATAATAACAATCTTGTTGATATCACCGTAGGCAACCAGATTATTGATATTAATGGCAATAGTGACATCACAGCAGAATCTGGTACTGGTTATTTCAGTACGTCCTGGTCGGGAAGTGAGATTACCCCTGAGCTTTCGCAAATATCAATAACTAACCCTAACAATCATATCGCCTGGGGGGCAGCTTACTGGCAATATTTTGAAGATCTGGATAAAATAAAGACTAATATTTCACCCCTGTCAATTAACAAAAAGTTGTTCATTGAAAAGCTTACTCCATCAGGACCTATACTCATACCTGTTGACACAAATCTGGAGTTAAATCCAGGAGATAAAATAATTTCACACTTAATTATCAGTACCGACAGAAATATGGAATATATTCATCTGAATGATATGAGGGCTACTGCTTTCGAGCCAGTATCACCTTTGTCAGGGTATACATATAATGGTGGACTATGGTATTACAAGAATATCACGGATGTTAGCACCGACTTTTTTATACGCTATTTAAATAAAGGAACCTATGTACTTGAATATCCGTTATATGTTACGCAAATTGGTGATTTTACAGTTGGTATTGCTACCATACAAAGCATGTATGCTCCTGAATTTTCAGCACATTCATCAGGGCTAAGGGTAAAAGTATCAGAGCAATAATGATGTTGATAATTTTCAGCGTATGCTGAAGAGGCTACTTATTAATTAAAATTCCTAATTTCATCTACAGCCCTTAAAAAAGTAGTATCAATATTATGATAAATAGGGTAAAAACCTTTTTCGTTAAGTACATTCCTACCTACAAATGCCTTAAATAGGGTTTCTATTTTTTCTTTTGATATATCTATTTTATTATCTGTCAGTTTTATCCCTTTTCCATCTGCGTAAGCAATAAGCTCATTAAAGGTTCTGTTGTCCATATTAAACTCACGGTTGAAGGCATCAAAGTCTTTATATTTATTTAAGTTGGCTCTGTGCCTGTCCGTATAATCAAAAGCAAATTGGAAAATTAAACCTTTGTTGGCAAGTATATTATAGGATGTATGTATTGTGTCAGTTACGATAGGAACAAAAATGTCTGGCATTATACCGCCACCGCCATAAACAGTTTTTCCGGCAGGAGTTGTAAATTGTAGAGAATCATCAAAATGAATACTATCCTGACTTTGCAGTTCCCCATTTAGATAACGCTGAATATGATCTTCATAATAGCCCTCTTTATTACCATTTTCATAAGGTTTTTGAATGCAACGTCCTGTAGGTGTATAATATCTCGACACAGTAAGCCTAACGGCAGAACCATCTGGAAGATTAATTTGCTCCTGAACCAATCCTTTACCAAAAGAGCGTCGTCCAATTATTAAACCTTTATCGTTATCCTGTAATGCACCAGCAACGATTTCACTTGCTGATGCCGAATTTTCATCGATAAGAACTGCTACATCAGTTTGTTCAAAATCACCAACTTCAGTAGCAAAAGCGTGTTGTCTCTGACGGTTATTGCCTTCAGTATATACTATTAGTTGACCATCAATGATAAATTCATCACTAATATCGATGGCCGCCTGTAGAAAGCCTCCCGGATTACTCCTCAAGTCAAGGATTAATTTGGTCATTCCCTGTTCCTTAAGTTGTCCAGCAGCTTCTTTAAATTCATCATAAGTTGTTGCAGAGAACTTATTCAGCTTTATGTAACCAATGCTATCATCAACCATATATGCAATATCAATGCTATAAGTAGGTATCACATCACGTGTTATCGTAAAATCAATTAATTTTGGTACACCCCGGCGGTAATTACTAACTGTTACTTTCGTCCCCTTTTTTCCCTTGAGTTTTTTTATAGCACCATTATTAGTAATCCCAATACCTGCAACAAGTGTATCATCAATATTTACAATTCTGTCGCCTGCCATAAGGCCAACTTTTTCAGATGGTCCTCCAGGGATTGGATTAATAACCGTTATTGTATCTTTTTCGATCCGAAACGAAATTCCAATTCCTTCGAAACTGCCCATTAAAGGATCGTTTACATGGTGAAATTCTTCATTAGTTATATACATTGAATGTGGATCCAGTTTCTTAAGCATACCTCTAATCGCATCCGTTTCAAGACCGTTTAATGCAACTGAATCAACATAATCTTGTACAATATAATCGAGAACATCATCAAGCTTGTTGTACGAATTATGACCAATTGGTAGAATAGTGTTACTTACGTTTTGATTTCCAACCATTAGCGAGCCAAGCCACATACCAGCGATAAGGACAATTGAAAATGCAAAAGGAAGGTATATCTGAATTTTATTATTTTTTTTACTCATTAAATATTTTTTTGCAAAATTATAAAATTGAAATTAACAAGAATATCTATTGTTCAATTACTCCTATTTGAGTTGTTGTACAACCTTTATACCATAATGGTGAATTGAACATTTAAACTCCATATATCTCTAATTATGAATGTCTCAGCAATCTCAATTCTCTATTTCACAATTTTTCAATAAACATTACGAACCATAAAAGTGTACGAACTTAGACACTTTGTGTTTGAGTGCGAACATTTTTTTGAACTCACAATACAAATTAAGACGATAAGTTGCTGATCCTCTTTTAATTATAAATTGCGGTATACTATTGGTATTTTATAGGTTGAAACATTTCTAAATTTTACTGCCATGAAATCAAGAATCGCAACCTTTTTGATAGCAGTGAACATGTTCCTTACCGGAACAGCTTTTGCTGCTAACCCAGTAACAAAAACTAATAATGCTTCGAAAGAGGTGTCTACATTATTAAAGCAAGAACTTAAATACCCTAAATTCGCTAAGGATAGTAAGTTTGAGTGCTGTGTACTGGTTAGATTAACAATTAATAAAGATGGTACATTTAAAGTTGATTGTATTAATTGTACGAGCCCAATAATGAAGGCACATGTTACCAAAGCTATTGAAAAGATAAGCCGCAAAGAACTTGCAAGGTACGCAGGTATGCAAATTTGCTACAAGATTAACTATAAGCTGATCTAGAAGTTAGTAGTTTTTCGTTTACATAGTGCCAAAGAATTATTACCTGACTCATCGGAAGTAGGTTTAACTTCATTTGATAGATTCAGTTCTAATTTAATCCTTGGATTGCTATAAAATTCCGCAATCTCATTCCAATAACTATTAATATTTTACTTTAGAAACTAATATATATTTGCACGGACAATTTATATCTATTATCTAATTGTAAAATACTTATAAATGCTAAAAAAAATACCGCATACTTACGTTATTATTTTCAGTATAATAGTTCTGGCTGCAATACTTACTTGGTTTATCCCAGGGGGAGAATACAGCAGGAAAACTATTAATGTAAACGGTATTGAAAGAACTGTTATTGAGAAAGGTTCATTTCATTATGTAGATAGTCAGCCACAAACATGGCAAATTTTTGAAGCTTTCTTTCAGGGATTTGTTAACCAATCTGGTATCATCGTTTTTATACTAATGATCGGTGGCGCTTTTTGGATTGTAAATAGTTCGAAAGCCATTGATATTGGAATATTCTCATTTCTACAATTCACTAAAAAACTAGAAAAGAATAAACTGCTTGCCAGGATAGGAGTGAATAATATAATTCTAACCTTGATAATGCTGGTTTTTAGTGTTTTTGGTGCCGTTTTTGGAATGAGTGAAGAAACAATTGCCTTCATTATAATACTTGTACCATTGTCCATTTCAATGGGTTACGATTCAATTATTGGTGTAAGCATGAGTTTTGTAGCTGCAGGCTTGGGTTTTGCAGGGGCAGTACTTAATCCTTTTACTATAGGTATTGCACAAGGCATTTCAGATTTACCATTGTTTTCAGGTTTTGGGTATCGATTATTTTGCTGGTTTGTGATTAATCTTGTAGGTATTACATGGATATTACGCTACGCATCCAAAATTCAAAAAAACCCAAAACGATCACCTGTTTATGAAACCGATTCTTATTGGCGTAACCGCAATACAAGCAAAATTGAGGAAATTGATTATGATACTCCACGTATTGCCTGGTTTGTATTTCTATTTATTTCCTTTGGACTGGTAATATTTTCATGGATATACCCGCTAACAGAAATGAAGATCGGGAATTCAACAAATATAATTTCAGCCGTTCCTGTATCAACAGTTCTTTTTATAATTATTGGTATTATAAGCCTTCGGAAATCAATACATTTTTTTATACTCAACTTATTACTTTTCACAATAGTATTTCTGGTTGTAGGAGTAATGGGATATGCATGGTATATTGAAGAAATTGCCAGCTTATTTCTCGCCTTGGGTTTATTTTCCGGAATTGCTTTTAATTACAGTGCCAATGATATAACAAAACAATTTCTTGAGGGAGCAAAAGATATAATGTCGGCAGCTTTGATTGTAGGCCTTGCCGGTGGTATACTTGTAGTTCTTGAAGATGGAAAAATTATTGATACAATATTATATAGGGTCTCAACTTCAATGGAAGGCATGGGTAAGTTGGGAACTGTTAGCGTGATGTATGTAATTCAGAATATGATAAACATTATAATACCATCTGGCTCTGCAAAAGCGGCACTAACAATGCCTGTAATGGCTCCATTTTCCGATTTGGTAAATTTATCACGTCAAGCAACGATAATGGCATTTCAGTTTGGCGATGGTTTTACAAATATGATAACGCCAACATCAGGCGTATTGATTGGAGTACTCGGAGTAGCAAAAATTCCGTACGATAGTTGGGTAAAATGGATTGCTCCATTTATGCTTGTTCTTATTATCCTTGGGTGGTTATTGCTTATACCAACAGTTACAATGCAGCTTGATGGGTTTTGAAGATGAATAGCATTTTCTCTCATAACCAATTACTTACAAATCATCCACCAAAGCAAATATCAAGTCCTCTTGCTTTTACTATTAATTTATGATTTTTAGGAACTAATCTAAGCTTACTTCCAACATCGCTAAGTTTAATGTCTTTGATTTTTTCACCTTTCTTAATAACCATCCTACCATAATTCTCATTAGCAATTAAATCAACAGTATATGCTCCAAATCGGGTTGCCAGAATTCGATCCATCGGTGATGGACTACCTCCGCGTTGAATATAACCTAGTATTGTTTTACGGGTTTCCATACCAGTTCCAGCTTCAATTCGTTCGGCAATGTATGAAGCCGCCGATTGATCTTTACTCGGTTTTTTGATGCCTTCAGCAACAACAACAATTGAATATGGCTTTTTCTTTCTGGCACGTTTAAGAAGATAGTTATTTACAACTTCCATACTATAATTAAGCTCGGGAATTAAAATAACGTCACCCCCCCCTGCTAATCCTGAATACAATGCCAACCATCCGGCTCGATGTCCCATAATTTCAATTACCATAATGCGCTTATGTGAGTTTGCAGTTGAATGTAACCTATCTATGGCATCTGTGCATATACCCAAAGCAGAATCAAATCCAAATGTTTGATCTGTTCCCCACACATCATTATCTATTGTCTTGGGTATCCCAATTATATTAAGTCCTTCTTCAACAAGAAGGGCGGCAGTTTTTTGTGTACCGTTTCCGCCAATACACACCAAACAATCAAGTCCAAGTTCGTTATAGGTTTCCTTTATACGGTTTGGTTTGTCAATATTATGACGCTTAGATTTCTTAAAAGGCTTTTCACGTGAAGTGCCAAGTATAGTTCCCCCTTCGGTAAGTAAACCTGACAACATATTCTCCTCAAGTGGGAAATATTCCTTGTCGAGCAAACCTAAAAATCCAGAGGATATGCCTATAACTTCCATACCATATTTAACAATTGCTGTTTTTCCAACTCCGCGAATCGCGGCATTTAAGCCAGGGCAATCACCGCCTGCTGTAAGTATGGCTATTTTTTTATGTTTACTCATTCCCTATACTTCATAGATTAAACCATCAATTTCTCACCTTCAGTTTTTGCGATTACCACTGCACCACAACTATCACTCCATACATTGGTGGCTGTGCGAAACATATCCAATATCCTGTCAACAGCAATTATTAATCCTACTCCTTCTAGTGGTAGCCCGATAGCAGTTAATATTACAGTCATCATAACTAGCCCTGCCATTGGTATAGCAGCTGCACCAATTGAAGCCAATAAAGCCGTTAGCACAATAATTAATTGTTGTAAAAATGTGAGGTCAATACCATATGCTTGTGCGATAAATATGGCAGCAATACATTCGTAGAGTGCGGTTCCGTCCATATTTACAGTTGCTCCGAGTGGTAGAGTAAAACTACTGATCTTATTTGATACACCCGATTTTTCCTCCACAGCATTTATTGTTAAAGGTAAAGTTGCCGCTGACGAGGAGGTTGAAAAAGCAGTAAGCAAGGGGGTTGTCATATTTTTAAGATGTTGCAATGGTTTGGCTTTTCCAATAAACTTTACAATTAGCGGTAAAGTGATTGAACCATGGATGGATAGCGCTATGATTACAGTGAGCATATAAAGCCCCATGCTGTTTACAAGTCCACCAAAATCATCCTGATCAGCTACTGTTTTTGCCACCAAACCAAATACTCCAAAAGGTGTAAATTTGATTACAAAAAGTGTGATCTTCATCATTACTTCAAAAATAGATGTGAAAAAATGCTGCAATAATTCACTGTGCTTTTTACCAACTTTCATAATGAAAAATCCAAATAGTATAGCAAAGAAAATGACTGACAACATATCATTTTCAACCATTGCTGTTAACACATTATCGGGTACAATCTCTATTATTATCTCCTTGAAGGAGCGTTGTTTTTCAACCAAGCCTTCTACTTCCTGAACAAAATTAATTTGTGCTCCTACACCAGGTTTTATAATATTCACCAATATCTGTCCTGTGAAAATTGCTAACATACTTGTACTGAGATAATAGAGTAACGTTTTGCCTCCAATACGTCCTAAGTTTGCCCCAGATCCGATATTTGTAATTCCTGATATTAATGAAGATAAAATTAAGGGTATGATAAGCATTCTTAATGCCCGCATAAAAAGATCACCCATCCAGCTAACGTATTCAATGGCAGGGTTTGAATATGCAGAATGAACTATTAGTACCTTATATTTTTCATATTGAACAACACCTAGATGTTCTTCCAAAGCATCATCAAAATCTGATAATGTTGAATATTCGTTCCCTTCAAGCGTTCTTATCTTTGTTAGTACCTCACCTGAAACATTTTTTTTACTTAGTACTTCAAAAGATTCCGCGGTAATTAAATAATTAGTAGAGAAATATAATCCATAACCTATGGCTAATAATAATGCTATTAATATCTGCCAATGCAGTGCAAATTTTCTCATAAATCTACTATCTTTGTGAAACAATCAAAAATACAAAAATAATATTACGCAAATTACTGGTCGATTTTGATTAAAATAACTGATCTTAAATTAATTGTACTTGTAGTAATACTTTGATTGTCTGGTTTCTAAAATCGCTCTGTATGAAAAAACTATTACATCTTATTATTGCCCTATCAATTACTTTTTGCAGTTTTTCACAGTATCAAAATATTAAGATCTCTGAGTTCGGTGCTTCAGTAAGCGAGCCATCAATTTGCATGAACCCCAGAAATACTGATCAACTAGTTGCTGGTTCTAACTTAAATAAATTTTACACTTCTGATGACGGCGGGTTTACCTGGTTGCAAGGGATATTAACATCTCCTCAATACGGAGTTTGGGGTGATCCATGTATTATTGTTGATACAGCTGGTGATTTTTATTTTCTTCATTTGGCAAATCCGTCCAGCGGGAATTGGATCGATCGTATTGTATCTCAGAAATTTGACTTTGAAGCTTACACATGGACTGATGGGAGTTATATGGGGTTAAACGGAACGAAGGCACAAGATAAAGAATGGGCTGTAGTTGATAGCGTAACCAATACTATCTATGTTACCTGGACGCAATTTGACCAATATGGCACTTCAGACCCAACAAAATTCAGCAATATCCATTTCAGTAAATCTACTGATGCTGGGGAAACATGGTCGGAAGCACTCAGGATAAATGAGATTTCCGGAAATTGTGTAGATAGTGATGAAACTACCGAAGGAGCAGTACCAACATTAGGACCAAATGGTGAAATTTATGTTGCATGGTCTGGTCCTGCAGGAATTGTATTCGATCGTTCATTTAATGGTGGTGATACATGGTTAGATGAAGATATTTTTATTAACGCTCAACCTGGTGGTTGGGATTATGATATACCAGGTATATACAGAGCCAACGGCCTACCAATTACTTGCTGCGACATAAGCAACTCTGAAAACCAAGGAACAATATATGTTAATTGGTCAGATCAGCGTAATGGAGTTGATGACACTGATGTGTGGTTATCAAAATCAACCGATGGTGGCGATACATGGTCGGATGCAATAAGAGTAAATGATGATGGGCCCGGAAAACAGCAGTTTTTTACCTGGATGACTATTGATCAAACTACCGGTGAAATCATTATTGTTTTTTATGATAGACGAGATTATGATAATACTAATACAGATGTTTTTATTGCACGATCATCAGATGGTGGTGAAACTTTTGAAAATATTAAAATAAGTGAATCACCTTTTATGCCAAGCAGTAGTGTGTTTTTCGGTGATTACACAAATATTACTGCTCATGATGGAAAAATAAGACCAATTTGGGCTCGAGCCGATGGAACGGCAATGTCAATTTGGATTGCTATTGTTGATATATCCACAGATTTGGCAGAATCTCAGGAAAGAATGCCAACTAGCCTTGAACAAAACTACCCAAATCCGTTTCGGGAATCAACTTATATTTCTTACAAACTTCGCAGACCATCATTAGTTTCGCTTTCAGTGTATGATTTATTTGGGAGACAGGTTGCTATCTTGGTTAATAATAAAAATATGGAGGCCGGAAAATATATTGAACAATTCAATGCGGTAGATTATAATATTTCCTCAGGAGTATATTATTTTACTTTACAAATTGGGAATACTGTTGAAAAACAGAAAATGATTTTAGTAGATTAACAAAAATCAAAAGAAAATTATCTTTTAATTTGTATTTTTCTACTTTTGTGAACTATTCTTTCATTTCGTTTTCTTTTATGACAAAAGAACTTAACTCATTTATCGATAGTATTAGAGCCCTTGCCAATGAAAAGGGAATTGGGGCTATCACTCTGGAAAAATTATATGAAAATCCCGATTTTTCTAACGAGTTACTTGAAAAATACTTTGAAAACGACGATACATTAGTTGAGTATATTCTTGAAAGTGAGAGAAACAAATTCGAAGTAATTTTTGTTGATCATGATTTTGATGGTTATTATGATGCTATTGACATAATATTTACAGTGAGTAAAGAGATGGCATCGAAATTCTATAACCTCAGCCCATCGGTAACATATAGTTATAAAGACCAATATCCGGAAATTTATGAAGATCACCTCCAGAAAAGGATTGATTTTATCCATGGAAAGATTCAGGTAAACCTCCAAAAGGGTATAAGCGAAGGAATGTATCGTGATGATGTGAGCATTGAGCTCGTAGCTCGCCGATATATAAGTCGGTTGTTAGATTTACATGATCCAGAGAATTTTCCCCCTAAAGATTTTTCCTTTACTACATTGTTTATGCAAATGTTTGATAGCTTCGTAATGAGTATTGCTACTGATAAAGGAATTAAACATTATAATAAAAAACGGAAAACTATAAAGTTGTAGTTTGGGGATATTTACTAACCACACTCACCTGTAGATTTTAAAAGCAGGGGCTACTACCTTTTCACAATCTTTTTAACGATGCTGTTATTGTTACCATCAGTAAATATCCCAAAATAAATGCCAGCAGTTAATTTGGATAAGTTGTAATTAAAATGATTTTGTCCGGCTGAAACTTTCACTTCATCTGAAAATACACATTTGCCTCTTATGTCCATGAGTTTTATATTTACATTAGAATTAGTCTTTGCCTGAATACTTAATCCTAAAGTTTCGGAAACAGGATTTTTAAATGTTATTTCCGAAAATAATGAATATTCATGGTTGCTGATACCTAATGTCTTATTTACCTTTAACATAATCGATATTGGAAGATGATCAGAATTACCAAATAAAGCTTCAATTACATTTGATGGTGCACTTATGTTTTCGGGGTTGCTGTTAATAGCATTATCAAAATGAAGGCCATCCTGTCCAATGGTAGTATATGATCCTTCTATATATTCAACATCCATAAATCCTTGCATAATATTATCTGATAGTAATATGAAATCAAATCGATCATCCATCCCACTATATGAGGCACAACCATTTTGTGTATCATGAGTTGACTGTGTATGAACAAATCGGAAAGTATAATTATTGTTCCAATCTCCAGGAGTGTCAATCGGATCGTAAAAATTAAGTTCAGGATTTGTATAGTTTGTAAGTAATTGATATGCTGGTTCGCTACTACTGTAAACATTAAAATCACCCATAAATAGATAATTATTGCTATCATCATAATCATTGAGATAATTCATAGCATTATAAACCATATCTCTTCGTTTATTCTCGTTATTAGCTCCACCACTTGATTTTAGATGAGCTACAATGCATATCACAAACGTAGTATCACCAATAACTAAATCATCAGATCGATAATAAAGTTTATAAACATCAATGTCGCGAATATAGCTTTGGGCAATTGTATGTGAATGCAACTCAAGTTTTTGCCAATTATAATACAGCATATTCACAAGATATGAATCAGCTATTTTAATGAAATTAGCTTTTCTGTAATAGTTTATGCCGTTTACGTTCAGGTCGTTATCCAATAACCTTTGATGTATGGAATCCGAAGATGAAATCTCATTTACGGTAAAAATATCAGGCTTTGCATATTCAATTATTGTTCTTATATACTCATCTTTATCATTAATATTATTATTACTGGTTGTACAATAGGAAGTGTAATTTCCATAATTAAGAAGGTTGTATTGCAGGATTTTTAAGGTGTCTTGTGCAGGTAGAGTTTGTGTTGCAAAAATGAATAGTGATAGTATAATTATTTTCATCTGATAGATTTTTCAAATACGTTAATGTTAATATTTAGATTCATATAACAAAAGATATTGTAAAAAATTCAAACGCTCAGCCAAAGTTATAATTTTACCATAACTTTGTTTGCCTAATCAAAAAAATTAAAATTATGATAAAATTGTTCCAACACTTTGTATTAACTGGTTTGATTATTATAGCAGGATCTTCATGTTCAAAAAAGTTTATGGTTATAAGCTCACCCGAGAAGCAACCGGCAGCAAGGATCTTGAAAAAACAACCTGACGTTGCTCTCGTTTTGGGAGGTGGTGCCTTTCATGGGATGGCACATGTTGGGGTAATTAAGATCCTCGAAGATGCTGGAATTCCAATAGATTTAATTGTAGGCACTAGTGCAGGAAGTATGGTTGGAGCATTATATGCAGACAGACCACATATCGATTCGCTTATCCCTTTAATAAATTCTACGACTGCAAAAGATGTTTTTAATTTTTCACTATTTCGATCAAAAATGGGGTTTGTTTCAGGTAGCAGACTGCAGCAGTATCTTAATAAGCAACTAACTGTTTCAAATATAGAAGACACAAAAATACCATATGTTGCAGTTTCTACAGATATTGAAAAGGGCGTTTCAGTTGCTTTCAAAGCTGGACCTATTGCACCATCAGTAAATGCTTCATGTGCAATTCCGGGAATATTTGAACCGGTAAAGATGTATGGAACAACTTTCGTTGACGGCGGAATTATTGATAATATAGCTGTTGATATTGCAAAAGAATATAATCCAAAATTTATAATCGCTGTTAGTATTATGTCGTTTGACACAATCCTTGATTTAAAAAACTATAAAAGTGTTGTACTACGTGCATATCATGTTGCGATGCATCGACTTTCAGCCGATATTGAAAAGGGTGCGGATGTTATTATTTCACCCAATTTAGTTGGTATTCCGTTAATGAGTGGCAAAGACAATGAAAAAATGTACAAACTGGGATTGGTCGCTGCTAAGGAATCTTTGCCTGAAATTAAAAAGATGCTTGAGAAAAAGGGAATAGCACTAAAGAAAAAGTAAGTTGTATTGGAATATGGCAATAAGGTATAGGATAATATGGATATAGGGGTTATCCGTTCATGATAGCTATGTTCATTAACTTTACTAAATGTAAGAATTGTCAGTAATACAAGCTATGTAGAGGGTTTTGTTAAAAACTAGGTTTGGGACAAGGCACTTATTCCCATATACCCTATTCCCTTTGGTCCAGTGAAAAATATTTATCCAATAATTGTTGTGCAGCCTCATATGGATTTACTTCATCATTAAGTATTTTTTTTTGATAACCATCCATTAATTCGCTAATTTCAGGATTACTATAAAAGTGGCTTTTCAGACTTTCTTCAATACTATTATTCAAAATATTGAGAGCTTGTTTTCGTCTATTATTGTCAAAAAAGCCATTGGCTTTTGTTTGTAAAGTAAACTCATTAATCTTCTCCCAAACTTCTTTTATTCCGTCATTTCCAATTGCAGAAGCAGTAAGAACCTCAGGTTTCCATCCGTTAGGTAGAGAGGGAAACAAATGCAATGCATTTTTATAAACAGAAGCAGCTAATTCTGCTTTCGTAATATTATCTCCATCGGCTTTATTAATAACTATCAAGTCGGCAATTTCCATAATCCCACGTTTAATACCCTGAAGTTCATCTCCCGCACCTGCAAGCATTAGGAGTAGAAAAAAGTCGACCATCTGTGAAACTTCTGTTTCCGACTGTCCCACCCCAACAGTTTCAATTATTATTATATCAAACCCTGCTGCTTCACATAGTATGATAGCCTCATGACTAGCTCTTGTTACACCTCCTAGTGCGCCCTTGGTTGCTGAAGGCCTTATAAATGCACTTGAATTATTACTCAGCACTTCCATCCTGGTTTTATCTCCAAGTATACTCCCTTTGGTACGTGTACTGCTAGGATCAATTGCTAACACTGCAACTTTATGGCCTTTGTTAATAAGATTTAAACCAAATGTTTCGATGAATGTGCTTTTGCCGACACCCGGAACTCCTGAAACCCCAATGCGCAATGACTTTCCGGAATGTGGCATACATCGCTGAATTAATGTCCTGGAATCCGTTTTTTCACTAAGCAATGAGCTTTCTATTAAAGTGATACCACGACTCAGTAACGTCCTATCTCCACTTATTATGCCGTCATAAATAATATCTGAGGTTAATCTGTCTTTTTTAAAACGATCAAATTCTTCTGATACGTTAGGATTAACTTTCGCAGGCTGATCAATCCCCTTTTGTACATTTAACGCTGAATCTACTTGATGGTGTTTCCTTTTAGACATTTCTTAAGTTTGATTAACTACAAACCAGTTATAATAATGCAAATATACATAATAGGTGTAGTAATTATTTTAAGTTGTTTCGAGCACCAGGTTCTTAAACATATTTTTCTAGCACAACTAGATAAAAAGATAATTCAGAACATAGTTGGGTTAGTCAACTACTCATAAAATTTTTAATCAGACCTTAATGGGACATGGGGGTACCGAACTATCATTGCAAACCTCTCTAAACACTGCTTCCTTACATTCCTGAGGGTCGCAACAAGTGTGGCATGCCTGTTTAATCGATCGGATGCCTGTGAGTTTTATGTGGGGTGCAAGATAATGATCTTTAACTGTTTCTTTACCAAGCAAATCCGTGCTAAGATACTTCTTGTTACTATCGGCAAAAACAGTAACCACTACTTCATCCATACCTAGCTCCTCCTGAACCATCAGGGCTCCTATGAAATTTGCCCCAGATGAAATTCCAACACCCATCCCTAGTTCACTAGCAAGCTTTTGCGCCATCAAAATTGCATCACCGTCATCAACACTAACTATCTCGTCCAAATACTTTACATCCAAAATTGGTGGAATAAACTCATCAGAAATTCCTTGTATACGATGCTTTCCTACCTTATATCCTGTTGATATTGTTGGAGAGTTAGCTGGTTCCAATGGGCGAATTTGTATAGTAGAATCCTGTTCTTTAAGGAATCGTCCAGTCCCCATAATTGTACCCCCGGTTCCTACCCCAGCGATAAAGGCTTTTGGATGAAGAGAATTAAACTTCAATTGCCACCAAATTTCTGGTCCTGTTGTTTTGTAATGAGCACTACAATTGTCTTCGTTTGAAAACTGCCTTGGTAAGAATGCGCCTTCTGTGGCTTCAGCTAATTCTTCTGCTCGCCGGATACTACCTAAAAATCCACCTTCCTCATGGCTTACTAGAACGATCTCTGCACCAAGGCTACGGATAAGATTGATGCGTTCCGCACTCATCCAATCAGGCATAAAAATGGTAACAGGATGGCCTAGAGCTCGCCCGATAGCAGAAAACGCTATGCCTGTATTACCGCTTGTTGCTTCAATAATAAGATTGCCAGGTTTTAGAATACCTCTCGAATAGCCCTGCTCCAATATATGGAAAGCCATTCTGTCTTTTATGCTCCCTGTCATATTCAGGTTCTCAGCTTTTGCAAAAATTGAACGCTTATTACCCTTATAAATGAAATATATACTAGCAAACCAATTAATTGAAAAGGTTTATCAAGCTTTTGTATTATTAATAATTGGTGCTGGATTATTTATTGAGTTTAGAAAGAAGAACCACAATAGTGATGTTGTATATCAAATGATACTTCTAATAAGCATAATACCTTTGTTGGCATTTACTACTTATAATCTATTTATATTTGAATTACCCATAATACTTTACTTAATATACTTTTATAAGGATTTGAATATTACTCAAAAAATTATGGTTGTGGTTGGATGCATTTTAATTGGAGGAAATATCCACGAGATAACGGGAAGTGCTTTAAGGGACTATTTAATAGGTATATCGGTTTATACCTTTGGTACAATATCTCTAATTACTGCTTTAATTTTGTTTAAAAATGCAAAACTTGATTAGAGGTTAATATAGTTATAACCAAAAAAAGAGGGTATGAAAGTACCCTCTTTTTTCTTTTCACATTGATATTCTTAATATGATCTTAGTATTTCAATTGTAAAATTGCGGACATATTCAACACCCCCTCTGGTATTATAATATTCTTCAAACTCTTTTGTTTTTGCTTTCATATCTCGTCTGTTCTGAACTAAATCTGTCCAATTCTTAGCACCAACATAAACCCAGTGAGTGGATCCTTCATACCCATTGATAAGAATGCTTCCAAAACCTATATCTCTACCATCCATTTCAGAGGATAACTCTCCAACTAGCTTCTCATGAGCAGCTTTAAATGCTTCCTCATCTTCAGCCTTGAAGTCATATATATGTCCGTATTGGTATGCATCATTATCGTCACTACCAACC
>Ga0187827_10000384_pt1 | contig 70693 bp, 65 predicted proteins | sample ETNtaG_39_FD_167969 | JGI IMG/M metagenome (GOLD analysis project Ga0187827, IMG submission 167969) | Marine microbial and viral communities from oxygen minimum zone, Eastern Pacific Ocean - ETNP2014_SV_150_PacBio MetaG (Illumina Assembly) | ecosystem: Environmental > Aquatic > Marine > Hypoxic... | reverse complement strand
TCGTCAGCAATATCTAGAGATAAAAAACAACTGTCCAAACTCAATATTGTTTTTTCGGCTAGGAGATTTTTATGAAACGTTCGATGAAGATGCACAAATTACTGCTCGAGATTTAGGAATCGTACTTACGAACCGCAAGGTATCAAAACAGTTATCGGTACCTATGGCTGGTATTCCCTACCATTCATTAGAAAATCACCTCAGAAAATTAGTCAGCAAAGGTCACCATGTAGCAATATGTGACCAGGTTGGTCAAGAACAAGTAAATGGAATTATGCAAAGAAAAGTAGTAAGGATATTCACTCCAGGAACTATGACCGACCCTGGCATGATACCGGAAAATCGCAACACTTACTTAGCTGCTGCATACCAAACTGACGGAGGAGCTGGACTAGCATATATAGATGTGTCAACTGGCCATTTTAGAGCTACAGAATTCCCTTCAGAAGATTACGAAGAGCAACTGATCAATGAACTGAACCGTATATCACCTGCGGAATTGCTTGTCCCGGATAGCAACAAGAATCTTCTAGACTCCAGCAATATTCATAGGACCAAGATACCTCAGTGGGTTTTTGAGCCGGAAACTAGCCATCGGATACTACTTGATGAAACCAAAGTCAATACTTTAGCTAGTTTTGGAATAGAAAAATATCCTCTTGCTATTGCAGCTGCCGCTGCGATTGTTTACTATCTGAGCCAAACACAGGCAACAACGCTGCAGTTAATTAATGGGTTGTCTACCTATGACACCAATGAATTTATGAGGCTAGATCCAGCTACGCGTATCAACCTCGAGCTGACCAATACACTTCGTTCAGGAAACAAAAATGCTACCCTACTAGGGACAATTGATTGTACAGTTACTCCGATGGGAGGACGTCTACTACACCAATATGTACAACAACCTCTCATTAATCGCATAACAATTAACCAAAGACTGGATGGTGTATCTGTTTTCTATGAAAATAGTCTGTTGCGCAGCAAATTGCGAACATCACTAAAATCCCTTAGTGATATGGAACGTCTTACGAATCGTGTCGTCAGCGGCACTGCCAACCCGCACAGTCTTGCTGCTATACTTGCCAACTTACTGCAACTTCCTGACATAAAGAAACTCATTACTTCAAAAATATTGTGCTCTGTGGTGAAAGATATAGATACAACACCTGACATAGTAAATCTACTGCAATCTGCCCTAGTAGATGATCCTCCAGCAAGCATGAATAATTCTGGGTTTATACGACCTGGATGGTCGCCTGAACTAGACAAAATAGTTAAATCTTCGAAACATGCACTTGATTGGATGTCAAGATTAGAAACTACTGAAAGAGAACGTACAGGTATTAAGTCACTTAAAGTGGGTTTTAACAAAGTGTTTGGTTACTTTATCGAAGTCAGCAAATCAAGCCAAGGACAAGTGCCAGATGAATACATACGAAAACAAACATTAGTAAACGCTGAAAGATATATCACGCCAGAACTAAAAGAGTATGAAAACCTTGTTTTAGATGCTGAAGAAAAGATGCTTTCTATAGAGAGAGATATATTTGCTAAGATATGTAGTGAAGTAAGCAAACAGGCTGACAGACTGCTTCAATGCACTAGAGCTTTAGCTTATTTAGATGTTCTAGCTTCTATGGCAGAAACTGCTGCAAGTCTGGACTATGTGCGGCCTGAACTCCGATCAGATACAACACTAGAACTTAGGGGGTCCCGCCATCCAGTAGTAGAGCAACACCTATCTCATGGGCAACGTTTTGTGCCAAACGATTGTATTTTTGATCCGCAAGACAACGTATGGATAATAACCGGACCCAACATGAGTGGCAAAAGTACTTTTCTACGACAAGTAGCACTATGCGTATTGTTAGCTCAAATTGGCAGCTTCGTACCAGCCGATAGTGCAATCATTGGAGTAGTTGATCGTATATTTACTAGAATCGGTGCCCAAGACGAAATCCACGGAGGACAGTCGACGTTCATGGTCGAAATGGTAGAGACTGCCAACATACTACACCATGCTACCCCAAATAGTCTTTTAATCCTGGATGAAATAGGTCGTGGAACTAGTACATACGATGGTTTGTCACTAGCATGGTCTATTATTGAGTACGTGCACCACAATCCTGACCTACAAAGCAAAACATTATTTGCAAGTCATTACCATGAACTCCTGGACCTTGAAAACGAGCTTACTGGAGTGAGAAATTACAACGTGGCCGTCGCAGACGAGAACGACTCGCTAGTGTTCACACATCGCATAATCCAAGGTGGTGCTGATCGTTCTTATGGAATACATGTTGCGCAATTAGCCGGACTGCCCAACAAAGTAATAACTAGAGCATACGAATTGCTATCCGAATTAGAAAACCCTGATCAAACCACAAAAGCTACTGTTTCCAACTCTGAAAAACATATAGCCGAGTCATCAATTGCTGATAATATACTAGAGGAATTTTACAATTTAGAAATAGACAACCTTAGTCCGCTGCAAGCTCTACAACAACTATACGAATGGAAGCAAAGAATATCTGATTAACTACACCAACAGTCATTACGCCAAATCTGAGTAATCCTCAGTTATTACATCTTCAGGATTTGCCCCAAATAATGACAGTACTTCACTAATCAATTCAGATTTGTCCTCAGCATCTCGCTGACTCCAGGTACGACTTTTTACTTCAACAAACGTGCCCAAATCAGGACTGTTAAGTCGATCGAGATTGATATAAAACTCCACATCACTGAAGGATACCTGCCAGCGCAATCTATCTTTTTCCACCTCACGTTCCTCCACGGGAACAAAATATTCACGGTAGAATCGCAAAGTGTGCGGTGAAGGTGCCAAATATCGCGACCGTGACAACAAAATTGAACCTGAAAATTCCTTCTCTTTAGCAGGACCTAGAAGGGTGAGTCTATATCTTACATTTTCTACTTTGCCATCAGCATCTACAAGATCATCTTCCCGAATACGCAATCGATAATCCTCAGATTCGCCAAACAAAAAATATGTATCATACTGCTGGTAACGTACATGTCGAATAATATTGAAAGGATATTGTTGTAAAACATCAATCACTTTCTGTAGATCTGTTATACGTGCTTTAGCCTGAATTTCAAAACTTTCTTGACGTTCCATGCCTCCTATCGCAACTAGCTTACTTAATAAGCTCTGCTCGCGCTCAATAAGAAAATCATCTATTTTGATAGCATAATCAGTAGCTGAGGCAGTCAGTTGATCCTCATCAACAGTAAGCAATTGACGATTTTGCATTAACCACTCACCGTTCACCATCACGTCAGACACATCGGAAGACTTGCTCACATATACAATTTGCGAATATATAGAGTCTTGATCACGTTGAAAAGTAGGAGTGTTATGCAGAACATCCAAGTCCAGCACTACTAGGTCCGCACGTTTACCAACTTCGATAGATCCGGTGATATCGCTCATGTGCAAAGCACGCGCACCCATGATAGTAGCCATGGCAAAAGCTTGCCTAGCAGGTACTACGGTTGGGTCACTTGTTGCACCTTTTGCTAGCAATGCGGCTAGACGAGTTTCCTCAAACATATCTAGGTCATTGTTCGATGCAGGACCATCAGTACCTATACCCACATTAAGTCCAATATCTAACATCTCAGTGATGGGTGCTATTCCAGAGGCAAGCTTAAGATTACTGGTCGGACAATGAGCCACACCAGCTCGGTAATGTTGCAACGTGCTGATTTCACCTGAATCTAAATGTACGCAATGAGCAGCTAAGACTTTTGCATCAAAAAGACCCTGCTTTTTTACCCATGGTACTACTGGCATACTATGTTCGCTACGATTTTCTTCTACTTCCTTCGCTGTTTCCGCAATATGTATATGAATTGGAACATCATATTCCAGTGCCAGTGAAGTGCAAGCTTTAAGCATCTCACGTGTACTTGTATAAGGTGCATGCGGCCCAACTGATGGAAGTATCAAAGAATGTCCATGCCAATGTTCAATAAACTTGCGAGCCCTCAAAAGCCCATCTTCAAGACTAGGTGCGTCTGGAGTTGGGAATTTCAATACACTTTGTGAGCACAGAGCTCGCATGCCAACATCTGCGACGGCTTGTGCAACATCATGCTCGAAATAATACATGTCAGCAAAACATGTAACACCAGACCGTATCATTTCAGCACAAGCAAGCTGGGTACCAATGCGACAAAATTCAGAAGTAACAAACTCTTTTTCTACTGGCATCATATATCCAAGTAGCCACACATCTAGACGCCGATCATCTGCAAGACCCCGCAATAAGGTCATAGCCGCATGCGTATGCGCATTGATCAAACCTGGGATTATGGTCTTGCCACTGCAATCGATTGTCAACGCATTTTCGTATTGATTATTTATTTCATTAGCGGAACCAACTTCAACTATGTTGTCCCCTCTAATTACCACTGTGCCAGTATCAAATACATCCCACGTTTCATTCGCAGTTACTACAGTAGCACCAGAAAGAATCAAATCTGTAGGTTTCACAATAAAATAACCTGTCGCGATAACATAACAGTATTATAGTACCTTTTTCGTTCGTTTCGCTGATGATATACTGATTGCCACTTATTGGAGACACAAAGATATGCGTACTATAGATCTAATTCTGAAGAAACGTGATGGTGAAGAATTAAGTAATTCGGAAATCGAGTGGTTTGTGCAAAATTTTACCTCAGGAAATATACCTGATTACCAGATAGCAGCTATGTCTATGGCAATCTTTTTTCGAGGTATGACTGCGCGTGAAACCACTGACCTTACCATAGCAATGGCTAATTCCGGTGACACCTTAGACCTAAGTGATCTCATACCCGGCGTAGTAGTCGACAAACATTCTACGGGAGGAGTAGGAGATAAGACCACCCTTGTATTAGCACCTATAGTAAGCGCTTGTGGTGTTGTCGTAGCTAAGATATCAGGTCGAGGACTTGGTCACGGAGGAGGAACACTAGACAAACTTGAAGCCATACCAGGATTGCAGATACAGCTCACCTCCGATCAATTCCGAGCCCAAATAAAAGAAACTGGGATCGTAGTCGCTGGTCAATCAGCAAGCCTGGCTCCTGCAGATGGAAAGCTATATAAAATACGTGATGTCACTGGGACCGTAGCAAGCAATGCATTAATAGCCAGTTCGATAATGAGTAAAAAGTTTGCTGCTGGAGCCCAAGCCATCGTCCTAGACGTCAAAACCGGTAACGGTGCATTCATGACAACACTGAAAGATGCGCGAGAATTAGCAGAGCTTATGGTTGCGATAGGACGAAATAGTGGGCGCAAAACAGTGGCTGTAATATCCGACATGAACCAACCACTTGGATATGCCGTAGGCAACGCTTTGGAGGTTAGGGAGGCTATAGAAACCCTTCGAGACGACGGCCCACCGGATCTGCGCGAACACTGTCTAAAAATGGCCGGCCATATGCTTCACTTGTCCGGAAAAGTCGATAGTGTGTCGGCCGGTTCAGAATTAGCAAGCAAGACACTCAAGGACGGAACCGCATTTCAAGAATTACTGAAAATGGTTGCTGCACAAGGGGGAGATACGAATTACATAGACAATCCAGAACAACTAGACAAAGCAAAAATCATCTCAACTGTTAAATCTCCTCAGGATGGCTTCCTGTCTCGGATAGATGCCATCAATATCGGAAAAGCCGCTGTAATGCTTGGCGCCGGAAGAGAACGAAAAAATGACCCTATAGACTTGGCTGTTGGAATTGTAGTACATCAAAAAGTTGGCTCACGCATTAATACAGGTGACCCATTATTTACTATTCACGCTAACAACCCTGAAATAATTAACTCAGCATCCGAAGAAGCACTTGCAGGAATAGACATTACTATTGAAAAGTCTCCGACGCTACCATTACATTATGACTTTATAGAATGATCTCACGGATTATATGATAAAAAACCTACACATATTAGATTCAACTATTTGAACGGTACGATATGTAAAGACATTTATCATAGATAGCCTACTGCTTCAGCACACACAGGAAATTCCTTAGTAAAAATCACTTTGCACTCATCAGCAATCCTTGTATGTTCCTTCTGAGTACCATGTCCGCTGCGTAAATTAATGTAATGAATCCAAGATCGCACCGAACCTGTCATGTATATCCTGGTAGGAGTGGCAATAGGTAAAACAAATCGAGCACACTCTTTGGCAATACCCTGTTCTAAGAGTTCCTTATATAACTCTTCTGCCGCCTGGAAATGCACAGCAATTTTATTTCTGAGACTATGTTGCTCTTCTAATGGAACATCATCAATACTGTTCTGACGATTAGTAGTGTCTTGCCTTCGTAAATCCGGAATAGGAATTCCTTCATCCAGTAGTCCAACATCAGCATATCTTTGTGAAAACTCCTGAAAAGTAAAGCTGCGATGTCGCAATATTTGTACAGCTATACCCCTTGTTGTATTTATTTCCAGTGTCATATATGCCTGTTCAAACACAGACCAGTGACCATGCTTAATACAATACTTTAGTAGTCCAGCAAAGTTATCATTATCTTGATTATTGGGATTAGACACTCTAGCAATGTAGGCCATTTGCGATTCTGCATCAGGCGTTACTGTTACTAATTTCACATTTCCCATCTACTTTACACTCCTATTACTGTCTACCATATACAACTTAATACACTCGCACTAGCTCAATATGTTCTGCCATTACACTAATCGTAATGATGCTTCTGAAACGTCCTGGTGTATTTGCGAAACAAGATGTTCTACGCTTGTAAATTTACGTTCATCACGTAAACGATCCACAAAATCCAGCGAGATACGCTGACCATAGAGATTGCCCTGATAATTGAGCAAGTGAGCTTCTACAATTATACAATCATCCTCATCATCAAAGGTAGGTCTTTTACCTATATTGACTACCGCAGGATATTTGTCATTGTCCACAAATGCGTATGCTAAGTACACTCCTTGTGATGGGCAGGTACGATAGCGCCATATTGACAAATTGGCTGTTGGAAATCCGATAGATTCACCCCTACCAGCACCCTGCATGACAACACCTGACACTCTCAAAGGGCGCCCCAAACATAGAGCTGCTTCCGATACTTCTCCGACTGAAATGTGATTACGTACACGACTACTAGAAACAGCAAACCCATCTTCTTCCACTGAATTTGCCACATTCAGTTCAAAACCAAGGACATCTGAGTTTTGTGTTAACCATTCTATATCTCCTTCACGATCGTAACCAAAAGCAAAGTTCTCACCACACCATAGCTGCTTAAAATCAAGTGTTTCTCTGAGCTGAATAATAAAATCAGTTGCGCTAATTTTTGCTAAGTCACGATCAAACTTCATAGTAACAACCCAATCAATACCCATACCCATAAGAAATGATGCTTTTTCTTCAGGACGATGTATGTAAGATGAGCTACTATATCTGCCCAATACCACAGCAGGATTAGGGTAAAATGTCAATACTACAGACTGTAAATTATTCCGGCGCGACGACTCAACCATATCTGACACCAAAGCCTGATGGCCCAAATGCACCCCATCAAATGATCCTATCGCAAGAACAGTAGGCTCATTATTTTTTACATCAGACAGCTCACGAACATGACTCATTTAGACATCAAAACCTTTCTCGGCTGCCAATGACCAAATTCAGGTTGTCCCTCCAATATAGCAATTAATTCACCTTCTACGTCATAAGCAAGTGCCAAAGTTTCTGAAACACAACCACTACCTTTTACTGAATTGCCATGCCGGATTTTTCGAACATCATCCGCACCTAAGCACACCTTCTGCCAACCTACCATAGCACGATCAGACGGCAACAACAAGGAAGATACTTCACAACTATCATTCGTCTGTTCTATATCTTCTAATTGACAAGACTGATGCAGGCTGAATGGTCCCACAACATCACGACGCAGACACAAAAGATGAGCTCCACATCCAATACTCTGTCCTAAGTCATGGGCTAAAGAACGTACGTAAGTACCTGAAGAACATGATATTTCGAGAGTAATATCCGGCGAACAATAATCAACGATCGCCAATTTGTCAATACGTACAGATCTAGGAGACATCTTTACCGTCTTACCACTTCGAGCCAGCTTATAGGCCCGTTCTCCTCCGATCTTTATAGCAGAATAGATTGGAGGAACCTGCTCAATACAACCTATAAAATTCGGTAGTATTGACTCTATTGCTGCAGCACCAATCCTTACGTCTTTCTCAGACATTATGTCCCCCTCAGCATCAAAGGTGGTAGTAGTCGCACCTAATCTAACCACTGCAGTATATTGCTTGGATTGGGAGATTAGATATTCGCTTAGGCGAGTGGTGTTTCCAATTCCGAGGACAAGAAGACCTGTAGCTAGCGGATCAAGTGTCCCAGTATGACCTATGCGACAACCAGGAATAATACCTCTTGCACGCTGCACTACGTCGTGAGAACTGATACCACTTGGCTTATCAACCAGTAGCCATCCATTCATAGAATGATTAGTCACTGTAGAAAAATCTTGGTTGACTAAGAAGTAAGGTTGGTACGATACTTATGCATAGCATCACGCGTACGCTCTAAGACAACATCTTGCGCTCTATCTAGATTAGTACCATACATACTTGCTCCAGCAGCTGCTTGATGTCCTCCGCCACCAAAACTCCGTGCGATATCAGCCACGTCAATACCATTCAAAGATCGCCAACTGATTTTGACCTCAGAATTTGCACGTTCAACAAAACTAACAGCGACTTCTGTTCCATCAATTGCTGTCAATTGAGATACAACAGCAGCATCACCCTTGGCAGTATAGCCAATCTCTGCTTTACCTTCCAATGTGACTTGAGTCCATACTAAACCATCTTCAAAGCGCACATTCCCTAAAGCCTGTCCCCAGAGCTTGGTAGCTTCATAAGAGCGTCTATGCAATGTTCTATGATAAATATCATGTAAGCTTACATCATACTGCATCAATTGATAGGCAGCAGACAAAGTTTCAGATCTTGTACTAGTTGTACGAAAACCAAGAGTATCAGTTACAAGACCTGTCAACAAACACTCAGCTACTTTATCATTCATCGTCAATCCCAGTAATGTCAATAAACTGACTAAGTACTCAGATGTGGCAGCTGTTTCACTATCCACGAGATTAATAACCGCGAACTTACTATTACTAATATGATGATCAATGTTTATATCAATGGGAGCCGTTAATCTTTCAACCAAACCCCCTAACCTATCCAAGTCGGCTGAGTCTACTGCGACCACCATATCAGCATCAGGAGGAATATCATTAGTAATATCATCACTACCTGGCAGAAAAGAAAAATTTGCAGGTACATCATCCGGTAATGATGGTGAGACTTTTTTACCTAGTGTCCGCAGCGCCCACGTCATACCAAGCACTGAACCTACTGCATCTCCATCAGGACTCTCATGACCTACAACGCATATATGGTCTGCTCCATGCAACCATTCTTTAGCTTTAAGAATTTCTGTTGCCATGGACATCCTCATGGGAAACACTTATACCATCAATAATCTTTTCAATTTGTGCAGCTTTATCTGGAGTGAAATCCCAATGAAAATGAAGTTGAGGTATACGCCTTAACTTTAATCTTGATGCAAGTTCATGTCGAACAAACCCTGCCGCACCAGTAAGCGCACTTAATACCTGCTCGCTCCTGTCCTCTCCTAGTGAAGGTGCACACACCCAAACATTTGCGTGTTCAAGTTCTCTATCTACATTTACGTGCGTGACAGTTACCAAATTTAGGCGATCATCTCGCATCCCATTACTGATCAGAGAAGCTATGGACAAATGCAATCTCTCAGCAATACGTTTCTGATTGATTCCCCGGACACGACCCATGTCATCTTACCTCTTCCAAAACATAGCACTGCAATGCATCCCCTACCTTAAAGTCCTGAAAACCTTTAAGTCCAATGCCACACTCAAATCCTTTACGAACTTGATTAACATCATCTTTTTCATGTTTCAGTGAAGAAACATTGCCATCATGGACAACTTTGTCACCACGCACTACACGAGCAAGAGCCCGTCGACGAAACTCGCCTGATCTCATGTAACAACCTGCAATTTGACCTATTTTAGATATATTAAATACCTCACGCACTTCTGCTTCACCCACAACCACCTCTTGTTCTTCCGGCTCTAGCAGACCTTGTAGTGCTTTATCAACATCTTCTACCAATCTATATATGACTTGATATTCCCGAATAGACACCCCTTTAGAACGAGCTAGTTTTTGAACAGATGCATCTGGTCTGACGTTAAATCCGATAACTATAGCTCTAGAAGCGATAGCAAGCAGCACATCATTTTCATTAATGTTTCCCAATTCAGTGTGCAAAAGTCGGACTTTTAGCCCTTCTGTTCCAAGTTGTTCGAGTGAATTAACTATTGGTTCCAAAGAGCCTTGAACATCCACTTTTACTACCAGATTCAACTCCTGCGATTTCCCAGATTCAAAGTCAGCAAAAATACTCTCCAAATCAACCATTGGTGAGGGCTGTCCAATCGTTCGCTGCGTCTCATGCGTTTCAGATGCAATTGACCTAGCTTGACGAACAGTCTCGACAGTCCTAAACATGTCTCCAGCTCTAGGAACCACACCTAAACCCATCACTTCAACTGGACAAGATGGGATTGCCTCATCAATAGGATCACCGTTATGAGAAAACATTGCCCTCATTCGTCCCCAAGCAGCTCCAACAACAACTATATCCCCTTTGCGAAGGGTCCCATTTTGCACCAACAAAGTCGCGATAACACCTCGAGTTTTGTCTATTTTAGATTCTATAACCATACCAGTACCGTCAGCATTTGGATTAGCACTAATCACAATATCATCACTAATCAACAATATGGCTTGCAGCAAATCATCTATGCCTGTTGAATCTTTCGCTGATACTGGAACTACCATTGTGTCGCCATCCCATTCATCTGTGGTCAAACCAGAATCTGACAATTGTTGTTTTACCCTTTCCGGATTAGATCCAGCAACATCTATCTTATTAAGAGCCACAACGATAGGCACTCCAGCAGCTTGAGCATGTGCAATGGCTTCTTTAGTCTGAGGCATTACTCCATCGTCAGCTGCAACTACAAGCACTACAATATCTGTAGATTGAGCACCTCTAGCACGCATTGCAGTGAATGCTTCATGTCCCGGAGTGTCTAGAAAAGTAATTAGTCGGCCGTCCCAATCTATCTGATAAGCACCAATATGTTGAGTAATTCCACCTGCCTCACCATCAACCACGTTGTCCCGTCGAATTACATCCAATAATGACGTCTTGCCATGATCTACATGACCCAAAATTGCTACTACCGGCGGTCTTTGCTCCAAATTAGTTTCATCTTCCTCTTCAATAATCTTACGCCATTCAGGCAATGTAACACTAGATTTTTCTTCTGATTCCTCTTCAGAAGCTTGTGGCTCAACTTCACGCCCCATCTCCTCAGCTACTATTGCCGCGGTATCGTAATCAATTTGCTGGTTAATGTTAGCAATCACGCCATTAGCCATAAGTTGTTTAATGACTGCAATGGGACTGACATCGATAAGATCAGCCAACTCCCTAACAGTAACTAGTTCTGGGACTGTTACACGTGCATTTTTATCTTCAGTCACTACATCACCTCAAAACTCATTCTTGTAATAATTGTCTCTATATCCTTCCTAAGACCCAGTAGATCTTCTGGCGTATCATCAGCACGCAATGCTTTGCTGATGATACGCCCATCTAGTATTCGCTCCCAGCATTTGTCATTATTATGGATGTAAGCACCTCGACCATTGCGTTTACCAGTCTTATCAACCAGAATCCCATTTTGGCTGTTCACAAGTCTTATCAATCCATTTTTAACATCATTTGACCGACAACCAATACATGTTCTTATTGGTATTTTTTTAATTTTGTTGGTCATTTGCACGGTTTTTACCTAACTACTCAACATCTTCTATTTCATCTTCCCAGTTAAACTGCCCTCTACTACGTTTATGTGAATGAGAAGTTATGTACACTCCTCTTTCATCATCAAATACGGTAGTACGTTTTTTGCGACGCTTTTTCTTTTTATCTTTTGATTGTAACAATTTATCAAGATCTTGAGCATCTTCTTCGAAATCTGGAGCCATTGTGTCATCTGTTTGCTCAATCGTATCAGCAAATGTACTCTCATCATCTTGAGACTCAACTTCTAATTCTTCGTCAGTAGTTTTTGTTTCTTGCTCCTCACCACCAGCAGATACTGGTTCTAATGATTCGGCTTCTGATTTATCCTCGTCAGCACTTGTCTCATCTACAACAATATGATCTTCATCAGCTGTTTTAAGGTCAGTCATATCAGCAGCTAATTCATTCAGCTTGCCATGTATATTCTCAACCACCTTCGGCCCAATACCACTCAGTGCCAATATCACATCCGAGTCCATAGACAATTGTTCTAAAACCTGTCCAACAGTCTCAAAATTAGCCTCCAACAACACACCTCTTATGCGATCAGTGAGGACGTCAGCTTCAGTCAATGAAAAACTATATGCAAGTGAAGGAATTCCGGCTCGTACGACTTCCAATTTGGCCCTTCTTTCAGCAAGCTCAGCTTCATGCATCTCAAGTCTTCGTTCCTCAACAGAATTCACTAAACTAGTCAGAGTACTATATTCCTCCGGCATAACAGGTTTACTTTCATCCATTTTAGCCAGAGTAATTGCAACCCTTTCCATATCAGATTCTAGCTCTACAGCGAGCTCTGCGTAATAATCATCATTACGAAGTCGATCTATTGAGTCATGTGCGGCCTCAGCTAGACTCTTTATATCAATGCGCCAACCAGTTAGCTTAGCAGCAAGACGTGCGTTCTGACCTTCACGTCCAATAGCTAGAGACAATTGATCATCAGGAACAATTACAGTGGCTGTGCGCCCTTCTGGAGTTGTATCATCCTCCAAGTGCACACCAGATACCCGTGCTGGACTCAGTGCTTTTGAGATAAACACAGATGCATCAGGATTCCATTGGATAACATCGATCTTTTCTCCATGTAATTCCTTCACAATTGACTGAATTCTCATTCCTCTCATACCAACGCAGGCTCCTACAGGGTCAACACCTTGCTGCATAGCATCAACAGCAACTTTTGACCTATATCCGGCCTCCCTAGCGATAGACTTTATTTCAACTACCCCATTATAAATTTCAGGCACCTCCATCTCTAGTAGACGTCGCAACAAATTACGATGTGTGCGTGAAACTATTATCTCTGGGCCACGTGCGGTCTTTCTGACTTCCACCAAGTAAACCCGCAATTTTTCATGAGTACGATATCGTTCACCAGGCATCTGCTGATTTCTAGGCATTTGCGCTTCTGCACGACCTAGAGATAGGGTAACACCTTTCATGCTGTAACTCTGAACCGTACCATGGATAATGTCGCCCTCACGCTCAATATACTCTTGATATTGACTTTCACGTTCCGCTTCTTTCAACTTTTGCAATATTACTTGCTTGGCTGTTTGAGCTGCAATCCTACCAAAACCAGAAGGTGTAGAATCTACCTGAATCAGGTCTCCCAACTGCACTTCCGGATCTATTTCACAAGCTACTGATAAAGCAACCTCAGTACGATCATCTTGAGGATCGTCTACCACTTCTTTTTCTGCAAAAACAGACACTTGTCCACTTTCAGGTTCCACCCGTGCAACAACTTCTTGAGCATCCGAAGCAGTAACGGATTTCCGATATGCTTGCTCGAGTGCCAATTCTACTGCCATTATTATTGTGCTAGTTTCTAAGCGGCTGCGTTCTGCAATCTCATTGAATGCCAGTGCAAATTCACTTTTCATACTATGTTATTCTCCCGCAATATAAAAACTTTCCAAAAAAAAGAGAAGCGGGGCTCACCCACTTCTCAATATCATAATTGCCTATAACCCCTTTCAGTTGAAATTATATCATAGCCACAGAGTCGGTGCAAATATCAATCCAGAAGCATACTTGACATTCATGGTCACACTATATTTCATCCTTTATCCACCTGATAACCATGCAACTCAGGCAATATCCGGCGGGATAAATTGCTCTGAAGGAGCCCACCTGGATCACATCCAAGTTTCAATTCCATTAATCTTGCAAGGGTTTTTGGCCCTAGAAAAGATCGGGCCACTTCGGGATTTAGCGTGCTATCTTTTGCAAAATAGAACCGACCACCTGCATCCAATACAATCTTATCTAGCTCTGCCAAAAGACTTGACAATCCAGCACGATTGCTATCCTTCACTGAGAAATCGATAGCCAATGAATAACCGTCTAAATTGCAAGAAATTAAGAAATCATCTGCCTTATGCCTTTTGACAACCCCTAAATAAGGTGGGGACTTACTATTGGTACAGCATTGAATGATCTTATGAAAAACAGTATAGGCATTTCTAAATGGGACAAAACACTGGTACTGTATCAAACCGCCAGGCAGAAAAGCTCGTTTCCAATTAGGTATATAGTCAAGCAAAAAGTTGAACTGTGCAAGAGATTGCACGAATCGATGTCCATTTCGTAGGAGACCTAAATAATAACGTACTGCATTGACAATTTTGTAACCCATACGATGATTAAACATTCGCAAGAAAATCCACAAGTATTTAGCAGGTAGAACGCCCAATATTTTGGTCGGCAATTCATGGGTGCTCATAGCTACATCATCTGTCAAGATATTTTGACTTGGCAAGTCTAAATGCCTCGCTGTGTGCACAATACCTCGACCAATAGCACTGCTCCCGACCATACAATCCACCCAACCTACTACATAGTCTTCATCTTTATGTATATCAATAATACGTAAAAGATCATCAAGATTAGCTGCTGATAATGCCGTGACCTGTACTTCTCCAGACGAAATTTGCTTCAACTGCAAAGTCATTGACAGAAAACATCCCAACATACCAAACGATCCCAACATACCATAGTAAAGATCTTGTGATTTTAATCGACTACAATATACTATTTTACCACTAGGAAGTAACGCTTTAAAGTCGACAACATGATCACCAAATGATCCTACCTGCCAGTGGTTTTTGCCATGAATGTTCATTGATGCACATCCACCAACTGTAGGATTCATAGTTCCCGGCACCACAGGTGGCCACCATCCGGAAGACACTACTCTCCTCCATAATTGAGCTATAGTGACTCCAGACTGCACTGTGATTAGCCCATTTTCAGGATCCCAGTCCAATATACGATTCCAACCTGATAGGTCCACAAGAATCTGCTCTCCATTTAGAGCAGCATCACCATAACTCTGTCCCGCCCCCCTAAAACCAACCGTCATACCGCGAACTTTTGCTAGCTCAAAAATCTCTAGCAAATCGTTCTCATCCTCAGGGTAATACACATAGCAGCACGCTTCAGACGCCATGCCCCAAGACATTTCTCTCCGGATGGATTGATGTGAAAGTTTAACCATTGGCAATGTCACGTTGTTTATATGTTTAACTTGCGAAACAAGATAGATGGAATAAGCCTAATCAACCAACTTATCAAAAACCATCGGGAGGGCACATAAACAACCATGCGACGACGTTTGATGGCCCTCCATATATATTCTGCAGCTAAATCTGCTGAAATTGGCCACAATTCTTTGTCTGCATTTTTTAACAGCGAAGTACTAACTTGACCAGGTTTAACAGTTGTAACTACCACTCCATGACGATACAGTCGATTACGAAAACCCTCAACATAAGTATGTAGACCCGACTTAGAAGCCGTATATGCTGGCATGCCCCTACGTCCCCGGTCACCAGCTACACTACCAACCACAACTATGTGTCCAGATTTAAGTTTTTGGAAACGTCTAGCCACCAAATTTAGCCAGGATGCTAATCCTAGTAAATTTACATGAAAAGTATCCAAATCATTTTCAGTACTATAAACCGTAGGATCATTAGGAAATTGAATTCCTGCATTATATACAAACAAATCAAGTCCACCTAATTCTGTACAAACTTTTAAGAAAAGTTCGGGAACCTCTGTAGTAAGCTTTACATCATGAACGAAATAAGTGGCTTGACCCAAAGTGTCATTGTTGATCTTCTCGCAAAGCGTCTGGAGCTTATCCTCACTTCTAGACAACAAAGCTAACACGTAACCTTCTCTAGCTAATTTCAATGCTAAAGCTTCACCTATTCCAGAAGAAGCTCCAACAATAATAGCTCGCGTAACCCGTTCTAATGGCCTCGAAAATGTGATTGGTGACATATTAGGATGGTTCATATCCTAAATTGATATATATATATGTGTGTGTGTTATTGATATCAAATCGCCGACTCATTGTATCTTAATAGATAAAAATTATATAAGCAAGAGCTTGTCAGATTGAAAGGCCATGCCGGCCTAGCCTAAGCGGGGGGGTACCGCTAGAAAGCAGCCCGGCACAGCGCCGCATATTATAACGCCTACAACATAATCTGTGTTATGCAAGTCTACGTTTGCGAGCCCTATGAGGCAACACGGAAAGTGATATGCTGAACAGATAGAGACTAATTAGTGGTGCCATTACCAGAAACATATTGAAAGGATCAATTGTTGGAGTAATAGCCGCAGATAAAATAGCTATTATTACTACTGCTATACGCCATCCGCGTAGCAATTTACGTGGGGTAACTAAGCCAAGCCAAGCAAGACACATGATCACAAGAGGCATTTCAAATGCTAATCCAATCCAAAGTGTGATAGTAAGCACAAACTTTATAAACGATCTTGATGTCCAATTAACTATAAAAAGCTCATTCATAAATTGACTTAAAAAATCAATAGCTGCAGGGGTCATAACAAACCATGCAAAAGATGCGCCCGCTACGAAAAGCAAAAGAGCTCCTGGCACAACAACAATCATTATATTACGCTCACGTTTAGTCAACCCAGGACTCACAAAAGCAATTATTTGATAAATCAACAGTGGAGATGATAATGCCAATCCACCTGTCAAACCAACTCGCAAATATACTGAGAACCCCTCTGTTGGCTCAATTATTTGAAGTAATCCGCCATATGGTTCTGTCAAAAATACAATCGCCCTTTCAGCGAAAAACAAACTGATACTAGAACCCAATATTATCATCGCCATGCACCACAATATACGTGCTCGCAATTCTGATAGATGCTGCAACAATGGCATCTCGCCTGTTGACTTAGTTACGTCTGATTGGGCAATATTCATCTGTCTAATGTATTGTCGACACGCCAGGCCCCATACAGATGAGACTCTTTAGAGGATTGTTTGTCGGTGTACATATTCTGCTCATCAGTAGAATCATTCAGATTCATCGTATCTACATGACTCTGTGAGAAACTATCAAGAGATTCAGTATTGAGTGTATCAGTAGATGTCTCAGATATCGAGGTAGTTGTACTATCTACTGAGTTAGCATATGTCTTGAACTCAGAAGTAATATCTTTTGTACCGCCAATATCTTGGATATCGCTAATGTCGGAATCGGCAGCTTCTTCTATATTGTGCACCTCTGCCCTAAAGGCAGCCGCTCCTTCCTGCCAGTACACAGACATTTTCCTCACCAAGCGGCCCGCACGAAATGCATAATGTATCATCCGTTCCGGTCCTAGTACAAGTATTGCAATTACTGCAATTAGCAGCAATTCCCAACCGCCAATTCCCCCAAAACCATTCATGCTTCTAGGGTTCCAATATCAATTTTAGATAACAACATTTGTCTAACATCATTTTCTTTAGCAGCCAGGGCACCAAGCACACCATTAACAAAACGATAAGACGATTCGCTGCCATATCGCTTGGCAAGTTCCACTGCTTCATTTATAGCCACCTTAAGAGGGGTATGACCGTAAACTCCAAATTCCCAAATAGCAATGCGCAATATATTTCTATCAATATATGGCATCTGAGTTAAAGGCCATTCCTGAGCATGTCGATGTATTACTTGATCGAGCCAGGCTCTATGTCCCCATGCGCCTCTCACCAACTCTAAAGCAAAATCTTTGCTTGTCTGTTCTTGATGAATGTATCCACGAACATATACAAAGGTAGCTTCCATTGAATGACCACTGCAGTCCATTTCATACATAATCTGCAATGCTAATCGACGAGCTTTACGACGTGCCTTCATCAGTCATTATCCTAATTCTAATTCAGTGTCGGTCACATATCTACATACATATGAACACATATGAGCCAGAATCCATTAAGCCATTACCATACCACCATCAACATTTAATACCTGACCAGTAATATATCCAGCTGTTTCTCCTGCAAGAAAAGCCACCGCTCCAGCCACTTCCTGAGGTTCACCCCATCGACCCAATGGTATATGAGACAGAGTTTGCTCTTTCAATTCGTCAGGCAAATCATTAGTTAAGGTAGTCGGAACAAATCCTGGTGCAACCACATTTACAGTGATTTTGCGTGACGCAGTCTCTCGTGCCAAAGACTTAGAAAAACCAATTACGCCTGATTTAGAAGCCGCATAATTGGTCTGTCCGGCATTACCAGCAATCCCTGATACTGAACTTATGTTCACGATACGTCCATAACGCTTGCGCATCATTGGTTTCACAGCAGTCTTACAACAGTTAAATATGCTTTTCAAATTTACCCGCAATACCAAATCCCATTCCTCTTCTGACATACGCACTAGAAGTTGGTCACGTGTTGTTCCCGCATTGTTCACAAGTATGTCAAGCTTTCCATATTTGTCCAATGTATAGTTTATAAGACCCTCTGCCTCAGACAATACTGAAACATCTGCTTGAAACACAGTGGCAGTATTACCTTTAGAAACAATAGTATCAACTGTTTTCTCAGCTCCTTCCAGATCCTCAGCATAATTAACTACCACCTGAGCCCCATAGGCTCCTAATGTTTCTGCAATAGATCGGCCAATTCCCCGGGATGAACCAGTCACTATTGCTACTCTATCTGTAAAATCATTATTCATTGTTAGTACCAAGCCGCATTTATTTTTCCGTAATAATACCGTTCGTTAGCTAAATAACAACTGCATTATACAGCAATTGCCCTCTATAGAAACCACTATAGCAAAAGTATGCTTGATACTAATACCAATTTGTATCCTCACATCGATTAACGACATTTTCTTGTTTATTTCACATGACATGTTGTTAGATATTTCATACACTTTGCATATATTTCCATGGTTATAATATACATACTGTAATAACAGTTTCTGAATTATGTTTTTAGAACTTGTTATACTTCATCAAGCTATTAAGGTGTACAGTGGAACGAAATTATCAGAAAGCTCGACAAATGAAAAACGATGCTGGGTGTTTGTCAGGCTAGGAGGAATATATTGTGAGTAAAATGAAGGTTTTGGCTTGGGTAGTACTAATAACAACAATACTGGCAACCACTTCATGCCAAAGTGATGAAAATACTACGGCAGAAACTGGTAGTGTGCCAGAAATTGCCCAAGACTATGGGATAATTGCTGAAGGACAGTTGTTACCATATCGACACGTTGATCTATCCTTCAGTATGGCAGGCAAAGTCACCGAGATACTACAATCAGAATCTAGTTTTGTTAGAAAGGGTCAAATCATCGCCCGATTAGATAACAAAGATAGATTAGATGCCTCTTATGCACAGGCTGATGCAAATGCGAAACAAGCTCTCAATGTAGTATTAGCAGCAGAGCTGGATTTAGAGCAGGCAAATAACAACGTACAACAATCAGAAAACACTCTAGCACAGGTACAATTAGAACAACCGCAACTAACACTTGAAAGCACGCGTGCCCGACTAGATGTCATAAGCGCCCAACAGTCACTGGACTCCTTACAGGACACTGCCACATTGCTTCCTGCTCAAATCGAAAATGAGATTCAAATAGCTCTTACACGAATTGAGACTGCACAAGATTCATTGCCCGCAATTGACAAACCAGATGTTCAATATTACGCGCAACAAGTAGAATTAGCGCAAAATGCCCTGGAACAATTAAGGCTAAATTCTACAATAATCGACATTGGTGCTCTGACTGATGCGGTAGATAGTACTGCTGACCTAGTCGAAGATGAGCAAGAATTTCTCGATAAAGTCAAAAAAGCAATCGACGGGTGCCAAGTAAATGTTGATGGCGATGACTATACCAAATTGACATTTAGCCAAGACTTGACTTACCGAAGTACACTTTATAAATCCGGAACCGTATATGATGTAGACAATTGGATTGCCGATGAATTATTGGATGATTATCCTACCATCGTCAGCAAAGCAACACTCACTTGTGATACGAACCGCAAAGTTACCGTAGATAGCCGAAAAACGACGCTGGAGGATGCTCAAGAAAGATACAATGATGTTGTTTCCCAGTACGATGAGGCAGTAGAACAATTAGAGAAATCTCGTCTACAAAACAAGAAACTGATCAGCTCAGCTGAAAGTGATCTAGCAAAGGCACAACGTAACCTTGAATGGGCTCAAAGCGGCAAATATAGTCGAGAAGGGATTATAGCTAATGCAAATCAGTCTGCTGATGACCCTGCTGTGCCACAGTCGGTATCACTTGCCACTCAACAATTAGAGGCTGATATAAAATTAGCAAAAGCACAATTATCAGATGCACGCAATCGACTAAGTGATCTGGAAAATGGTATAGATCCTGATGCTTTCGAGTTATCAAAAGCAAGATTAGACCAAGCCCAGGCATATGTAAACTATACTGATACTCAGATGGAGCAAATAAAGTTGCGGATATCGCAAGCCACAATATCTGTCGATTTAGCAAAGGTAGCGGAAAAATCCGCCTTGCTATCACTCAATACAGCAAGGACACAAATGAGGGCTTCGCAAGCAGCTTTAGACTCAGCCACCCAAAACTTAGCGAATAACGAATTAGTGGCACCCTGGGATGGAACTATTGCGGATTTGCCACTGATTTTGGATGAATACGTTCAGCCAGGACAACCCATTGCAACTCTAGCTGACTTCTCGGTCTGGAAAATTGAAACTGACAATCTGACTGAAATAGAAGTGCCGGATGTGTCTGTTGGACAGAATGTGAACATAAATCCTGACGCGCTTCCTGAACTCGAATTGAATGGAATAGTTAGTTCAATTAGCCAGTTGTTTACAGAAAAGCGTGGTGATGTAACTTACACTGTTACTATAGATCTTGAAGAATCAGATCCGCGCCTAAGATGGGGCATGACAATGGTAGTTACTTTTTCTGATTCTTAATCATCTTAGGTATCGCACTTCTTTATTACAGAGTTACAAAAATGCAAAGTCTTTTACAAAAATTGGGGCTTCAAGCAAATAATCGTGGGTCTTGTTTTGGGTCAGATGGATGGATATCCAACGATGATGGTGGCCTAATCATCTCTACTAATCCAACTACTGGTGAGATCATAGGTACTGTAGAAACAGCATCTTCAAAATCATACGAACAGGTACTATCTGAAGCCAGCAAATCATTTCTTGAGTGGAGAGAAGTGCCATCCCCGCAACGTGGTCAATTAATTCGCGACCTGGGAAATGCTCTACGCGAAAATTTAGAGCCATTAGGAGAACTAATTTCACTAGAAATGGGGAAAATACTACCTGAAGGGGTGGGTGAAGTGCAGGAAATGATAGATATATGTGACTTTGCAGTTGGTTTATCACGCCAACTTTATGGATTAACCATGCACTCAGAACGACCAGGGCATCGCATGTACGAACAATGGCACCCAATTGGACCTGTCGGAGTTATTACAGCTTTCAATTTTCCTGGAGCTCCATGGGCATGGAACGCGGCTATAGCTGCTGTTTGTGGCGATACAATCGTTTGGAAACCATCTGAAATCACTCCACTGACAGCTGTAGCTATACAAAATATCACAAATCAAGTGATGGCAGAACATGAGACTCGCGGAATCTTTAATCTGTTAGTAGGTAACGGGCCGTCTATTGGCCAAACATTGGTTGATGACAAGCGGATTCCCCTGATTTCTTTTACAGGCTCCATATCTACAGGCCGAAAAGTCAGTAAACAAGTTGCTACTCGCCTTGGGCGAACTATTTTGGAACTTGGTGGCAACAATGCAATCATAGTAACTCAAGATGCTGATATTGATCTCACAGTGAAAGCTGTATTATTTGGTTCCGTGGGTACAGCCGGACAGCGTTGTACTACCACTCGCAGACTAATAGTACACAGTTCAATTGTAGATAAATTGATAAACCGTCTCATAGAAGCATACGCAAGCGTGTCAATAGGAGACCCTTTGGACGACAATACGCTGATGGGCCCTATGGTCAATGAAGGTGCAGTGAGCAATATGCTTAATGCGGTGCAAAGAGCACTTGATAATGATGGAATTTTATTGTATGGGGGTAAAAGATTACCTGAAATAGGTTCGTTATTCGTAGAACCTACAATCATACGTATGCGTGAGCAAACACCCCTAGTATGCGAAGAGACGTTCGCGCCGATTTTGTACATAATGGATTATGAACAACTTGAGGATGCTATCAACATGCACAATTCAGTACCACAGGGACTTTCCAGTGCCATTTTTACAAGCAATATAAATACTGCTGAAAACTTTCTATCAGTAGGAGGATCAGACTGCGGTATAGCCAACGTTAATATTGGTACATCTGGAGCTGAGATTGGTGGTGCCTTTGGAGGCGAGAAAGATACAGGAGGTGGCCGAGAATCTGGATCAGACGCATGGAAAGGATACATGCGGCGCCAGACTGTCACCATTAACTGGACAAACGATTTGCCTCTATCACAAGGTATAAAATTCACAGGAACGGAGCAGGATTAATGGCTAATTCACACATTCTAATTTCCGGCGGAAGCGGACTCATAGGACGAGAACTGACAGATGGACTACTCAAACTAGGCCATACGGTATCAATACTTAGCAGAAAACCGCAAGAAGTAAGTATGCCGGATCAAGTAAATGTAATTGCGTGGGATGCGCGCACCTTATCCGGATGGGAACAAGAAATAGAAAAAACAGATGCTATTGTACATTTGGCTGGTGAAAGCATAGCCGGCAGTGGCTTATTTGGCTTGTTTCCCCAGCGTTGGACACCATATAGGAAAGAATTAATCTCAAAAAGCCGAATAGAATCCGGGCAAGTATTATCTAAAGCAATAGAAGGTGCCCAAAATAAACCACAAGTATTTATTCAAGCTTCAGCTATAGGATATTATGGGCCTTCCGACGCACAAATAATAACTGAATCTCAATCACAAGGAACAGATTTTGCGGCGCGAGTATGCCAATCATGGGAATCTTCAAGTGCAGTTATAGGAGTTGGTGTAAGGAGGATAGTAGCACGTTTTGGTTTGCCTCTAAGCATTAAGGGAGGCTTCTTACCTCGAGTACTTTTTCCCTATAAGATGTTCGTGGGTGGACCTATAGGAAATGGCAAACAATACTATTCATGGATTCATATGGATGACACTGTCCAATCACTTATATATCTCATCGAGAATGAAGAGAACTCAGGTATATTTAATATTACTGCTCCAAATCCTGTAACAAACTCTGAATTTGGGCGAAAGCTTGGTGGCACAATGAAACTCCCACACTGGATGCCGGTGCCCGGACTAGCATTTCGAGCACTTTTTGGGGAAGTTGCAGATGTGGTAGTTAACGGACAACGGGTTATACCAGAAAGACTAGAGAAAGCTGGATTTTCGTTCCGCTATCCTAATATCGAAAAAGCCCTACAAAACACATTATCGAAAAAATAACTTGTTACAAAATCTCACTAGTATGTAATCAGGTTAGGTACTATTTCTAAATCATATATGGTTATAGATTCGTCTCCACCAACCAAATTGAGCCGCTCGCCAATATCCTGTGTGTACAAACCGGTCACAAGATGTACCTGGCCTTTGATACTGACAGTGGGGACTTGAAACTTATGTACGTCTAACACGGTCTCGTTAGTGGTCCAAGTAGTAGTGGGGCGACGACCAGCCGCTGGCAGCCCATCGTGAGATGTTAACAAGTTGCCTGCCGAATCTAATAAGTGAACAAATACCACATAATCATTCTGTAGAATATCTTTCGTAGACCAAATAAGCGTAACAACTAATTTGTCTCCAATAGATATAAACCTGACACCTGAATTTCCGTTCACCGACAAATGCGCATACTCCAATTTTGGCCCAACAACAAAGGATTTACCAACAAAAGAGCTGCCTGATGCACCAGAATAGTTTGAAGCGAAACGCATAAGTTCAAGTTTGTCAGTCAAATACTTAGCCTCTCTCACATATTGACTCTCCAGAATACCTAAAGTAGTTTTTTCTGCATCCCATTGTCGTGCTTTAATCGGAATAAACCAAAATCTCCGATATTCTTTGGCAAGTATTTTCAACTCATTAGTAATATCCATAGATGTCATACTGGGACTATGGGGTAACATAGTACGATGCTGTATAACATCACTAAAATAATAGTCTTGGGCTGGATCGGGGAAGTTTGAGATGAAGATATCACCTGGATTTAGTTCGGACTTTAATATTGAGGCCGCCTCTCTTAGTCCACGATTCTTGCTCCATTCTGGCACAAAATAGTGATTACGCAATCCATAACCAATCAATCCTGTAATCACTAGTACAAAAACAGCTGACAACCTTCGCAATTCCACTCTATCGAAAAATACCTGCCAACTCGCAGCGAGTGTCACATACATAGCCGGAAATGCCATCAAAAAATAAAATGAGTTAAAAGTGCTGCGGCGCAACAAAATCGTATAAATACCAGCAAGGGCAATTAAAGGCCACACGACAAGAATTGCTCCCCACAAATGTTTACCATTTCTATAAATATGTGTTGCACCCCCTAAAAATAGCAGCACAACAATCAAAGCGGCCCATGTAGACACACCATCGGGAACAACAGGCCCTAAAGCAAAATCCTTGGCTACTAATACAAGAAAATCACCTATTGCCATATAGCTGGGATCTGCAAGCTGACCACTTGAAAAAACTGGAATAATTACGACCGCCCATGGCAGCAGAAATAGTACTATAGAAGCTATCGCGGAGCACCAGCGATGCCAATATTGGCCTCGATAACCAAGCATATAAATTCCATGCGCAAGCAATCCAAATAAAGCGTAATAATGGCTGTACATTGCTAGAGATCCACTTATTATGTATATCCACCAACTCCTCCAGCGCCCACGCATCACTCCTGGCACATTGAGCGTAGCAATTAACACAAACATAATTGCCATCTGATACATATTTCTTACATCTTGAGCTAGCCATATTTGAAATGGGTGAACAGCTGTTAAAATTGCAGCGCCAATGCCCGTACTTCTAGATACTGATACAACTCCAAATTTGTACATTAAAGCCACAACAATAATGCTAAACAAAACTGAGGGAAACCGTAACATCTTTTCACTATCTCCAAACACACGTGTCCACATTTGAAGAGTCCAATAATGTAGGGGGGGCTGTGGGTCGCCCTCGTGGACAATACGTTCAAGTATAGCCATTGGGCCTGCTTCGTTCATTACATAATTCCATGAAAATGCTTCGTCTCCACGCAGTTCTTGTGACCCCAGCTGATATATCCTAAGTGCAAATGCAGTCGTTATAATCAACACCATTGCCACATAGATATTTTTGTTAATACTAAATTGAGTAAAAATCATAGTCCATATTAGTCTGCAATAGAGTCTGCCACTATCTCCGCCACATCCTTGATCTGTATTGTTTCGCCATCCGTTCTGTTGGCATCATTCATCATCACCCTACAAAATGGACACGCCACTGCTATGACATCAGCACCTGTACTCTTTGCTTCGGCAAGCCTCTCAGCGCTTACAGATTCGCGTCCAGGTTCCTCTTCCTTCCACATTTGACCACCACCTGCGCCACAACAGAATGAATCTTGTTTATTGCGAGGCATCTCGGTTAACTGCACTCCACCACTTTCGAGTACCGAGCGGGGATCATCAAAAATTCCATTATGTCTACCTAAGTAACATGGGTCATGAAAAGTTATAGTTTTGTATTCCTCACTTTTCAAACTCATATCAAGCATGCCGCTGCTGATCAACTCACTAATAAGCGTAGTATGATGAATTACTTCAAAATCGCATCCGAACTGCACATATTCTGCACCGAGAGAATGCAGACAATGTGGACATGTAACAATAATTTTTTTTGCACTTACACTAGATAGAGTATCAATGTTCTGAGAAGCCATTTCAAAAAATAAATATTCATGGCCTGAGCGGCGAGCTGTATCTCCAGTACAACATTCCCGATCACCAAGGACAGCGTAATTAACATTTGCTGCATTTAGAATTTTTATGAAAGAGCGTGCTACCTCTTTTGCTATCGGATCATAAGTCGCCGCACAACCAACCCAGTACAAATACTCAAAATTAGGGTTATCTTCAATGGTAGGCACATTGAGTCCAGCACACCAGGTCATTCTATCCTCATTTGCTTGCCAGGGATTGCCTTGACGCTCCATACCATTAAACGCATTTTGTAGTGTGTTAGGAAATTCTCCTGTTGTTAATACTTGATATCGACGCAAATCAACTATATCGAACATAGGCTCATTACCTACAGGACAGATATCTATACATGCACCACACGTGGTGCACGCCCAAAGAGCCGAGCTACTAATAGCATTATTAAGCAAAGGTTCAGTAGATTCGCCTGCAGCAATTGCAGCCATATCTATATTTATCATATGTCTTTTGTTGATTTCCAAGGCTGCTGGAGAGAGATCCTTACCTGTGACATAAGCTGGACAGACATCTTGACATCGATTGCACATGATGCAAGCAAAGGCATCAATTAATTGTGATTGACCTAATTGCTCAATTCTTTGCACCCCTAATTCTTGAATATCTTCATCTTCAAAATCAATTGGTGGCAATGCGCCAAGCGAAGTTCTCTTGGGTTTTAACAAGTGATTGATGGGTGCTGCAATCAGATGTATATGTTTACTCAATGGAAAATAAGGTATGAAAACCAGAATGCTACCAATACTTATCCACCACCCAATATGTTCCAAAGCAATTAAAGTGTCAAGGCTAAAATACGTCAAATTGATAGACAACATCGATGCAAAAGGCTGCCAAACATCTTGACCATGTAAAGCAATACCTGCGCTCACACTAGCAAGCCGAAAACCTACATGTAAAAGTATAAAAAGATAAACAACGAGTGAGTCATTTCTGATACGAGTCTTAACTCCTGATTGCAACATAACATTCGGTGCAAAATCTAATTTCTGCGATCGTACAACAAATCTTCTGGTAAAGAAATATATCACTGATATTAGTATGAACAGAGTTACTATATCTGCACCAAGACGATACAATCCACTTAATAGTCCTGTCGCTTCATATTGCATCCTGGGGATAAAACCATACATAAGATCTCCGACATTAACCAAGATATAGTATAAAAAACCCCAAACTATCAAAGCATGCAATATACCTGTCACCAGCCGTGTACGCAAAACAGGTCGCTGCATGATTAATATCACTAATGACCGCCAAATACGTAATAGTAATCCATCTAGTTCGAGATCTGGATTGCCGCGTCTTATGACACCAAACAACAAGCGGAAATTACGCCAGCTAAAAGCGAATGAAACCGCGATTAAAATAATAAATAGTAGTTTTTCTGTTAGGCTGAGAATAAAGCACCGCGCTTATTTAACATAACAATTACTGAGTCCTAAGTTCTGATTCTATAACCGCCATAAATGCTTCAAGTGGTTGTGCTCCAACCAAGGGACGCCCATTCACAAAAAAAGTAGGAGTGCCCGTCACTCCTAAATCTCTCCCCACATTAAAATCGTCATTTACCCTACCGCGAAACTTGCCAGAACTGTAACATTTCTCAAATTCACTAATATCCAAATTAATCTTATCAGCCAAATTAATATATAGATTGTCGCTCAAAGCTGTCTGGTTCCGAAAGATACCATTATGAAATTCCCAAAATTTGTTCTGTTCAAAAGCACATTGTGCTGCCTCGGCTGCGAACCTAGCTTCCGGATGAATGTTGTCCAAAGGAAAATCTCTATAGCAAAATCTTATCTCGTCTGGATAAGCTTCCAGAAGAGGCACTAGAGTAGCATCGACAAACCTTGCACAATAATGACACTCAAAGTCACTAAATTCGACAATTGTTATCGGCGCGCTTTGAGGACCTATACAGGGATCATCAGTACTTGTAACATCAAACCTCTGTATCTGACCAACAACATTTTCCGCCTCAACAGTTTCTATTTTGTCTTGTACCGTTTCATCACTTTGAGAACCATAATCATCTATTTGTCCCCAAAACAAATACCCAACAGCAAGGCCACATACAAACATTACTGGTGCAAGGGCTAAATAAAAGTGGCTCCGTTTGAACGTAATAGTGTCACCAGTTTCGCTACTTGGTTCACTATTTGGTATTGAATGATCTGTTTCTATACTCATACTAGATATTCTCTGTGATGGATTGTCTCATGCAGCAGTTGCGATGGCAAGTTGCTTAATTTGTTAACGATCACTGCGGTTTTGACCGGCAATTATGTGTAAACATCTCCCCACATATTATATTTTCACACTCAAACACATGATTCTCCGATAAAAACCAAACACTAGGTTGCATTGACCATTCAGGCAACACATAGTTACATATGAATATATTTACATATATTACAGCAACACCTAGACACTATTACAAATAAATATCGCTGTAAATCAATGTATGATAAACTGATTGTGCATCGAGGATATAAGTAATGAAAGTACATACTAAAACAATTTCTATCAGTTCTTCGGGCAACCTAGATGCTCATGATATTACTAATCAAGCAGCAAACTTAATACAAATCTCATCTCACACTAACGGCACAATCACACTCTTCACACCGTCTTCTACCTCAGGAATAACAACAATTGAATTTGAAGATGGGTGTCTAAAAGATATTAAAAGACTGTTCGATGAGCTAGCCGATTCCGATAAATATTATGCTCATAACGAAAGATGGCATGATGGTAATGGACACGCACACGTATGCGCTGCCCTTTTAGGACCATCCATTACAATACCTTTCTTGGATAAACATATGACACTAGGTATTTGGCAGCAAATTGTATTTATCGATTTTGACAACAAACCTCGTCAACGGGAGATAATTGCACAGATTGTCGGGGACTAGCTACAAGAAGCATTACTAAAGTCTAACCCACACCACCTACTAACCTCCACATCTGTGCTACAAAAAATGTTATTGTAAGACCCATTACAACCGGCAACAAGGAAGATATAAGGGTCCATTTTACGCTACCGGTTTCTTTGTATATCGTATGAATTGTCGTACTACATGGATTGTGAATCAAGCTAAATAACATAAGATTAACGGCTGTCAGTAGTGTCCAACCTCCAGCCTGAAACACAGCTAAACTTCCTTCTAGAGAATCAAGCTCAAACATTACACCCGCACCTGATCCAAATGAATCCATACGGGACGATAGCACAGTAAGCATCAGAATAGTAGGGATAATAATTTCATTTGCAGGAATTGCTAAAATGTAAGCCAATAAAATTACCCCATTTAAACCAATGAGAATACCAAAAGGATTTAGATATTCAACTATGTGTTCAGCAATACTTAAATCACCCATCAATACATTTGAACTTGTCCATATTAGAGCACCAGCAGGTACAGCCCATAATACAGCTCTCCATAGAACAGGTAATGTTCTATCGATAATAGAAGTGTATATTGTCTGTAATATACGTGGTGGACGATAAGGAGGAAGTTCCATACTGAAAGTTGATACCTCTCCCTTTAAAACTGTCCTGGAGAGACCCCAAGACACTGCAAACGTTAGAACAATGCCTAATAATGCTATTATCACAACCGCTAATGCTGAAATGATACCGGCCAAATGTGCTGGAACCAGGGCTCCAATGAATACAGTGGCAACCAATATTTGAGTTGGCCATCGTCCATTACATAAAGCAAAGTTGTTAGTTATTATTGCAATTAGTCTTTCACGAGGACTATCAATTATACGTGTAGCTATTACGCCAGCTGCATTACATCCCCATCCCATAGCCATACTCAGTGCTTGTTTCCCATGCGCACCACTGCGGCGAAACATATTGTCTAAATTAAAAGCTACTCGCGGAAGATAACCAAGGTCTTCCAACAAAGTAAACAATGGGAAGAAAATTGCCATGGGCGGAAGCATCACACTAATCACCCATCCCATAGCCAAATAAATACCATCAATCAGTAATCCATCAAGCCACCAAGGCAAGCCAATAGTACTAGCTCCTGTTTTAAGCAGTGGATACAAATTGTCTAGCAGCAATGTGGCTAACATACTTGAGGGAACATTTGCGCCAGATATAGTCATCCAGAAAACTACTGTCAACATAAGCACCATTAGAGGAAAACCAAATAAACGGCTGGTTACTAGTCTGTCTATAGTTCTGTCCAAGTCAAAATACGAGCTTTTTTCCTTTTGATCAACAGCACGATCAGCTATATGAGCTGCATCAGCGTATATAGACTCAACTACCCCTTCATGAAACGTACTACCTACATCCCATCTAAGCTTTTCAGCAGTTTCTAGTAATCTTTTTGTCTTGTTATCAGACACAGTTAGGTTTCCTCTGTACAAGTACTAGGATAAAGATCCTAGTTCTCCTGTTTCCAAAGCTGTTGCTATGCGAGTGTCACCATCTAAAAGACGTAGAGCGACCCAGCGCGGATTAGGCAAATCTGGAAACACACTTTCAACTTGCCTAGTAAGTTGTTGTACTACTCCGCTCACTGCACTAGATTTATCATCTATACGACGTGGAATACACACTGTACTTCCCGAAGCTACATCGCTTATAGCTTGCAGTAGTTGCGGCAATCCTTCTTGAAATCTCGCTACTGTCGGCACCACTGGCACACCTAAATCACGTGCTAAACGACGCTCATCTATATCTAGACCATGTTTTCGTGCTTCATCCATCAGATTAAGGCACACAACCACACGATCTGTTATCTCAAGTACCTGCAATACCAAGTTTAGATTACGCTCCAATCGTGTAGCATCCACCACTACAACGGTAACATCAGGTCGCCCAAACAAAATAAAATCTCTAGCTATTTCCTCGTCAGCACTAGTGCTAAGCAGCGAGTACGTGCCAGGCAAATCTACAATCTTAAAACGTGTAGAATGATACTCATATCCCCCATCTGCTCTAGCTACCGTTTTACCCGGCCAATTACCGGTATGTTGTCGCATTCCTGTCAATGAGTTGAATACTGTACTTTTCCCAGTATTAGGATTGCCGGCTAATGCAACCACATAATCCCAATCTTCCATATCCACGCCAAGTTTTAATAATTGCGCAGAGTTGTGCGCTGGGCAAACGGCACATGCTTCAGGAACATTAGCATTAAGTTCTATATTCACATATCCTCCCTATCTCTCTCAAATAAGATAACATGATGAGCCTCATAAAGGCACAACACTAATCATACTTGCTTGTTCTTTACGAAGGCCAATCAGCGCTTCACGTATCCGATATGCTGTTGGATCGCCACTTGGACTTCGCATTTCAGCCTTAATCACAGTCCCCGGAAGCACACCCAAATCTAACAGTCTGCGACGTTCTAAACCCCTACACTGCCTAGATATTCGCATTACTCGACAACTTCGACCGATATCTAAATTAGACAGGCGCTCACTTTCATCCATATCATCTAAATCAGGTTCTGAAACTGGTACCACTGATATATTGGAAGCCAATAATGGTGCTATGACATGCTCGTCACCTGCAGCCCAAATACGTACAAAATGTTGACCTATTTCTAGTACCTGTATTTCCATACCTGGATGCAACCCTAGAGCTACCAACTGTGAATATAATGTCTTCGGTTCGTCTTCTAAATGCACAATATGCAAACGTTGACCAATCTCTTGACTAGACAATGGAATACCACCATGATATACAAGATCCCCACTTGACGTAGGAATTGGGTCACCATGAGGATCATGAGTAGGATTTCCTAACGAATTTGAAAGGCTATCAATATCATCTAAAGTCATATTATGTTCATGAAGATCAGCTCTTTCATGCCATTCAGATTCTACAAATCCAGTCTGTTCAGAAAGATAATGTTCCCATAACCGATGTGCGCGTAATATATGCAGTGCAGAAACACGACCACGTTTTGTAAGCTTGAATTCAGTACCTTCTAACTTCAACAGACCATGTTTTGCCATTTCATGTAACAAAATAGCAGCTTGATTGCCACTAATACCAATAGCGCCTGTCACACTATCGAGCGTAGTAACATTATTAATTAATTCGTTTTTGTATATATGCTTTAGAGCGTCTTCACTCAATACCCTATGCGTCAACTGGCGCTGACGCTGCCACTGCCAGAACAAACCCTCATCTGGCCTAAGCAGTACAAAAGACAATAATAGCAATAAGCCCGCGTAAGCAAGTGCCAATATTGGATCAAGCATAAAGAGTACTAAACATAATATCTAGACACCTTCCGATTTAGGTTAGCCTAAATTATTATACAGTGCACTACAATGTGAGTCAATAAATTACGGAAATAATTTCGTACCATTAGAGACCCATAACATGCAATCGTGTTGAGCGACCAAATGATCTAAATCACACTGTTGATACTCAATCAGTAGTAATGGTTCACCCCCTACTAAACATTCCCTTCCATCATCACAATATCCCCCCGGCAAACTTAGCTGGTACTTCCCATTTGCACTACCAATTGGCAACCGGTTATCATGCTGATCAATCACAAATGCACCTTTATTATCAAGTAATGGCTCAACCATAACTGCAATGTCAGTACTTGTACGTGCCCAAGCGATAATTATCCGTCTCATAGGACTTAAAAAAGTTATAAAATGATGTGTAGGCCATATTGAATGATTCACGCTCTGAAAATGAGATAAGTTTTCGACAAGAACTTGATAGGCAATAGCAGCTGGCCTAAGAGACCCATCATTTCGTATCAGGCCATATGACTCTAATCCCATGACTGGACCAACATGATCAAATAGCTTGTATATTGCAATGCGTTCAGCTCCAGCTGCAAAAGCAAGTGTGCTTGATTGAATCAGAAAAGCAGCTTGCTGTTCTAAGGTAACAGGTAAAATAGGGTCATGCCAAGGGTGCAGCGGATCATCCATCGGTGCTGCATTGGTCTCATTCATCCAAATGGCTTTGTCTAGTCCAAATTCGACAAGTATGTCAGATTGCATCTGAATAATTTGATAGACGCTCTCAGAATCAAAATATACGTGAACAGTAGCTACATCGAAATAGAAGTTATTAGATGTTGCATCTTTATCACTTGCCACTATTTCTAGTAGACGGCGGAGATAAGGTTCCCTTCCATACACTACATCATGCCAATAAGTCAGCCCACCCAAATGAATGACTGCGTCAGGGTCAATTTCTTTAGCTACAATGTATGCTACTTTTACTAGACGATAATAATCTTCGGCAGAACCGTCAAATTGCGCACCTGGATGATCAAAAGATATATCTGGTTCATTCCATATAATCCAATGTTTTATCTGATCACCATATTCATATACAATGCGCCGAACAAAATTTGCCCAGTGATTGCCAGGATCCGAAACAGGCAAATACAATCCTTCCGGCACCCCCCTATGAGGCAACCCTTTAGTAGCCCATTCTGGTGTGCCAATCAATAACGCAGCAAGCTCCCTGCTATTCTTTACCGCAGTATCAAACCATTCATTTTGTAGTAGTGAGTGCTCAATACTATTTCGGTAAATTGGGTCACCATATTGCTCAATAATTTCTAATCCATGAGGATAAACAGGAGTCCAACTATTAGGCCCCAACGGTTGTACACGGTACCACTCTATTACAACACGGTCCCAGCCCACTTCCCATTTGTTAGCAATATGTGATGCCTGATATGATTCCACTATCCCAAAACGCGGATCGGGTTTGGTATCATCAGCCCTAACAGTAACCGTTGGAATCATCAGTACAGCCATTAAGGCAACCATTATAATTATCAACAGTAATGACAACCGATTAAACGCCAAGTGATTTAACAAGCTGAAATTAGACATATAATTAGACATATATTGAACATATCATATGATGAAACAACAACTCAACATCCAGAATACTATAGCGTATAATTTATATCCTAGAATAGCATGAAACCGCAACGACTAATTTACTCTACGATCACGTCAATCTGTTTATTTACCACGTCATGTGTAAATAACACAGAAACTAGACAGGATGCTACGCCCACTCTGGCACCTCCTCAAGTCAGCATCACTATCACTACAGCTGAACCCAATGTGCTTCCGCAACCTACTCGTAAAACTATCACTCAATCAATTACACCAACAACTGAAGTCTACACTCCAGATACTTATTATTTGTACAGTGCTCAGAATGGTGATACTTTACCTACAATAGCTCGACGCTTTGTAGTTGATTTAGAACTATTGTGGAGAGCAAACTTAAATCTATCACGTACAGATTTTCTGGATAGAAACACTCTCGTAACTGTGCCTGATTTAGATCTCAGCAATTCCATTGATCCTTTCTGGATAATACCTGACAGCGAGGTAGTCTATGGGCCCGGTCAAGTCAATCTAGATGTTGAGAAAGAAGTTAAAGCTTATCCTGACGGATGGCTCTGGCAAATCGAAGCCGGAAATGACTATCTATTGCCCGGATGGAGAGTTGTAAAAGATACAGCTATAGCATATTCAGTTAATCCTAGAATATTGCTAGCACTTATTGAATATCAGAGCGGTTTGGTAACTGGCATCAGCGATGCAGAGTCAATAGTACAATACCCACTTAATGTACAAAAATGGAAGTTTGCTAAGCTTCCTAACCAATTAATGTGGGCATCTGAGCAGCTCAATACTGGTTACTACGGATGGAGACATGGGCGCATCCAACAACTTACTCTTGCTGAAGGAGAACAATATGAACTCGACCCTCGCCTAAACTCTGGCAGCGTAGCAATTTACTCTTTCTTTGCCCAATTATATTCAAAAGCATTATTTGAACAAGCAATAGGACCAAACGGATTTGCAGCAACATACGAACAACTCTTTGGAGACCCGTTTAATTTCCAGGTGGATCTATTAGAGCCAGGTCTGAAGCAACCAGAGCTAGCACTTCCATTTGAAGATAATGTTATATGGAATTTTACTGGTGGGCCACACAATGCATGGCGAGACTCACCTCCTTGGGCAGCTATCGACTTCGCGCCACAATTAGCTGAGTCTGGTTGTGTTAAAAGCACTGACTGGATTGTGGCTCCTGCATCAGGTGTAATATCTCGCATTCAGGATGGTGTATTAGCACAAAACTTGGATAATGACCAATCTGAATTAACAGGTTGGACTCTAGTTTATGTGCATTTGTTACCCGAAAAATACAAGCTCAGAGTAGGCCAACAAGTCGATTATGGCGAACGAATAGGTCGACCCTCTTGTGAGGGAGCTTTCGAAAGCACAGGTACTCACCTACATCTAGCACGCAAATACAATGGTGAGTGGATGCCTGCTTCTGGACCTCCCACTTTCTCTCTTGGCGAATGGGATGTCATAGGAGAACATCGTCCATATCGCGGCAAATTATATAATCGCAACAGTGGCATCACGGTAGAAGCCTGCGCTTGTGTAAATGATAATCAAATATCTAAACCACCCAAATGACAGACATAGATATAATCAACAGAAGGACAAGATAATGACAAAAACTAACTTTCAATTTGGAACGGTTGGATCACCAAAGACCACTCCTAAAAACCCTGGGGGTTCAGTAGGAGCTATTGCGCAAAGCGCTGCGCTAGGTCTTACAACTCTTGAATTGGGGTGGGTACATTCTGTACGTGTAAAAGAGTCTACTTGCGACAAAATCAATGCAGCTTCCGAAGCAAACGGTGTGTCTCTTAGCGTACATGCACCATATTTTATAAACTTAAATGCGAAGGATGAGGAATGGCCCAAAAGTCGCAAACGTTTAATGGATGCGGCTCATTATGGAAATTTAGCTGGAGCCACTGACATAATTTTTCATCCCGGTTCATATTTCGGTGCTCCACCTAATGAAGTATTACCATTAGTCATAGAAAGACTGAATGGATGTGTTGAGGAGCTAAGAAACTCCTCCAATCCAGTGACACTTCGTCCAGAGACAATGGGTAAAAGTGCGATGCTTGGATCACTCGAAGATACACTCGAACTTTCCAAAAACGTACCAGGTGTTGTTCCATGTATAGATATTGCGCACTTGCATGCCCGCAATGGTGACGGTACAATTAACACTTACCAAGAATTTGAAGATATAATAAAAGCTATAAGCACTACACTAGGCAATGAATACCTCAACAATTTGCACATTCACATCTCTGGAATAGACTATGGTCCCAAGGGTGAACGAAAACACTTGACCTTTGAAGAAGGAGACCTAAATTACTTTGATTTTCTTCAAGTATTGTCCGATCACGATTGCTCAGGTAGACTACTTTGTGAAAGCCCAATAATGGAAGAGGATGCACTGTTAATCAAGAAAGTATGGCAACAAATGCAGAATAGATAATAATCATTATATGAAGGCTCTCGTAAAAACAAGAGCGCAAGTTGGTCTTGAGCTCAAAGAAGTTCCAACTCCTGAACCTGGCCCCGATGACGTGCGCATTCATATAATAAAAAGCTCCATTTGCGGTACTGATTTACATATTTATGACTGGGACAATTGGGCATCACATAATATCGACATCCCTCTGACTATAGGGCACGAATATGTAGGAACTGTAGACAAAGTTGGCAGCAATGTACATGATTACTCTCCGGGCGATTTAGTGTCAGGAGAAGGTCACATAGTATGCGGGCGATGTCGCAACTGTTTGGCAGGAAGACGACATTTGTGCCACGATACACTCGGAGTGGGAATCAATCGTCCAGGTGCTTTTGCAGAGTACCTCATAATACCTGTGGCCAATGTATGGCCTTGCGATAGTAAAATACCTCTGGAAATACTAACCTGTTTTGATCCTCTAGGTAATGCCACACATGCAGCATTATCATTCAATGTAATCGGTGAGGATGTACTCATTACGGGTGCGGGCCCCATTGGTCTTATGGCAGCTTCAATAGTACGTCATACAGGTGCACGTCACGTAGTAATCACCGATCCAAATCCTTATAGGCTTGCATTAGCTAATAAGATGGGCGTTAGTATGGCTATAAACCCTAGTGAACAGACTGTCACGGATATAATGAATCATCTAGGTATGAAAGAGGGATTCGATGTTGGACTAGAAATGTCTGGTAGTCCAAAAGCGTTAGACTCCATACTAAAAAACATGAGCCACGGAGGAAAAATAGCTTTGCTTGGATTACTTCCGAACACCACAACTACAGCTTGGAACAAAGTAATTTTCCATGGATTAACTATTAAGGGCATCTACGGTAGAGAGATGTTTGAAACTTGGTACAAAATGACTAGTATGTTGCAATCTGGATTAGATATCTCTGAGGTAGTAACCCATCAAATGAGTTATAAGGATTTCAGCAATGGTTTTGACTTGATGCGTACCGGTCAATGCGGAAAAGTAGTGTTGGACTGGGAACAAATATAGATGTTCGACAATATACGCAATCATATTCTACAAGAACTAAAAAACATCGAGGATTCTGGACTATACAAAAACGAGAGGCTAATTAATGGTCCACAACAATCTAAGATTCTGGTGCGCGGTGACCAAGAAGTAATCAATCTGTGTTCAAACAATTATTTAGGTTTAGCAAATCATCCAGATATCATTGCCAGTGCTCATGAAAGCCTTGATTTCTGGGGTTATGGTATGTCATCAGTACGTTTTATTTGTGGAACCCAGGTAATACACAAGAACTTAGAGGATGCCACCAGCGCTTTCCTTGGCACTGAAGATACTATCCTATACACATCCTGTTTCGATGCCAATGCCGGACTTTATGAGACATTGCTAGGTCCAGAAGACGCAATTATAAGTGACGAGCTAAACCACGCCAGCATAATCGACGGAATCAGATTGTGTAAAGCAACCAAATACAGATTTAGAAACGGTGATATGAACGACTTGGAAAAGCAATTAAAAGCCTGTAAATCAGCTAGATTTCGCATGATAGCTACCGATGGAGTCTTCTCTATGGATGGTACCATTGCAAACTTAGGGACAATATGTGACCTAGCAGATAAACATCAGGCTATAGTCATGGTCGATGATTCGCACGCTGTTGGAGTTCTGGGAAAATCTGGTCGTGGCACTCATGAATACTGCAAAGTTATGGGCCGAGTCGATATTATTACTGGCACATTTGGCAAAGCACTAGGAGGAGCAAGCGGAGGTTACACAAGTGGCAGACATGAAATCATATCTTTACTCAGACAACGTTCTAGACCTTATTTGTTCTCTAACACTTTGGCTCCAAGCATAGTTTGTGCGTCTCTAAAATCTTTGGAGATATTGTCAAAATCTAATGAGCTGCGCAACAAGTTAGAATCCAATACAATCTATTTTAGAAAAGCAATGTCTGAAATAGGTTTTGAAATACCAGATGGTGAACATCCTATATTACCTATTATGCTAGGGGATGAACTAGTCGCACGCAATATGGCTGAACGTCTACTGGAACTTGGAATATACGTGATAGGATTTTCCTATCCAGTTGTGCCCAAGGGTAAAGCTCGCATACGTGTTCAGATGTCTGCCGCTCACAATCAATATGACTTAGATTGCTCTCTCAAAGCCTTTAATCAAGTGATGCAGGAGATGTCTGCTACTTCCCCCCTATAATTATTTGTTATAAGCCCTAATATAGGTTACACTTCTGTTGTAATTGTGTGCGTCCTACTTACTTGGTGCAAATGTATCCATCATCAGATAAGGATCTCCTAATGGGTAAAGAATAGGACAAGTACATCCTCTTTCAATGTACTCATTTACACGAGCTCGAGCTTCATCGGGTGTGCCAGTAGCACTAATACTCAAAACGAACTCATCAGGCACATGTTGCATAGCTTCTATAATTTGATCCTTACTAGCAGGCCAACCCAATATTTTCTGAACCTTTTCAACAATATCAGCAGACACACCAGAAGCTTGAGCAATATGCGGTTGCTGCGCCAAATACTGAGTGAGCAACGTTTTGGCGCCCTCGATAGCCTTGGCTCGATCCTCGTGTACAGAACATACTATTAATTGTGGTCGATCAATTTCATCCAAGTCACGACCAACGCGTTTAGCGCCGTCTTCTAATTGTTGTATAGCCCTATCATTATAATTCGGTGGCACACAGTAATTTAGGACAACACCATCAGCAATCTCACCTGTTAGTTCCATCATTTTTGGTCCGGTTGCTCCGATATAGATTGGCACATTCCTTGCCTCTGATCGACCGTGAACTACATCGAGCTCTACACCTTTAAGCTGATGAAATTCACCTTCAAAGGTGACATTCTGAAGTGCGAGCAGCTTGCGTAACAGGTCAACAGTCTCTCTCATTGCCAAAAGAGGTCTGCGACGACGAATTCCCACATTGGATGCTAAAGGATCCCACCACGCTCCTATTCCACAAATAATACGGTCAGGTGCGAGATCATCCAACGTAAGTAAGGTCGACGCTAATAATCCAATGTTGCGTGTCCAATTATTAATTACACCAGAACCCACCTTGATTTTCGATGTGTGTGCTGCGAACGCAGCCATGGGTACTATCGCATCCCTTACTAACCTACTTTCTGCCTGCCACACTGCTTCAAATCCTTTCTTCTCTGCATACTGAGCATACTTGATTCCATCAGCCAGAGAATGCGCATCTTGTAGATAAAGTGCTACCCTATCCATGTCTCTGTACCTCCTGTTGTTGAGTATTTACCGCTACATTATTTAGTCGTCTAAAATCATCTGGTTCATCGACATCAAATTCAACGTTAGAAAGACGGTATACATACAATTCCGCTCCAACACGTTTCGCTTCCTCTTTGTGATTTGACAGACTGTCTTTACCAAACTTATATCGTAACATGCCAGGTGGTCTTATGAAAAGCGCATTGGTTCCAACCCCATGTTGATCAGGCACAATCCTGACCAATCTATCAGAATATTCTGTAGCAATGATTTTTTCCACGTCCTCTCTTGTCAGCAACGGTAAATCTGCAGGAAGAACCAATAATCCTTTAGCACCATACGTCATTGTCACCAATGTTGCCTGATGTAATGCACTGTTTAAATCTGAAGGACTATCCTCTTGAACTGTGAAAACCCCTTGCTTGTCAGCCAATTGTAAAACACTTTTATCATTACTTATTACTATTGTCTTTTCAATAAATTCCGATTCGTTCAGCAGACTTAAAGTGCGTGTTAGTAAACTGCAAATTAGCTCGCGCCTTGCATCCACAGAAAGCACATCAGACAACCGGCTTTTGCTATAATCCAAGTTCTTCACCGGAACAATCGCCCAATTAGTCATGATACCTAAATGTTTCTCGCTTGAATTTCATTAGCAAAATCCATAATATTGTTTGCAAGACGTTTTTTTACCGTTATCGATGTCATAATCGTGTCTGTTACTAGTACACGTTGTCCCATTTCTTCTATCTGTCTTGCCTCAGCAGCATCCTTATTGTCAATAACAAAACCGTCTACAATATCTCTGTACTCTTGAGCAACAGAGAGTGCAGATGGATTGCATCCCAATTCGCGCATCATCTTAGCTGCTGGACCCTTGATAGCTTGACCATCTACTATGGGAGATACAGCTATTATGGGTGCTGCAATATTCCGCAATTGATTCCGAGCACCTGCTAAAGACAGTATAGGAGCTATACTAACATACGGATTAGAAGGGCAAATTATTACTGCTCTAAGATCTTGTGCATTAAAAGATTCCGATGCGAGCGGATTAAACACAGCAGTTTGTATCCCTTCAAATTCAAATCCGCACACTTTGGGTGAACATCCAAGACGAACAAAATACTCCTGAAATGGAATAGGTCCTATATCTGTATCTACGATAGTCCGTACCGGATCATCAGACATTGGTAATACTCGTACATCAGTCCCCATTGTTGAACAAAAATCTGCTGTGATATCACTCAATTTGTCATTGGCATGCATACGATATGTCCGCTGAACATGTGTTGCCAAATCACGATCTCCTAAACGAAACCAGGTCTCACTACCTATTTCCTGAAGTGCCTCCATAAAATTCCAGCTTTCTAACTCAAGACCCCAACCTGCCTCCAGATTATTAAGGCCACATAACGTATACATTACTGTATCTAAGTCTGGGCATATATACAGACCCAAATGCTCAAAGTCATCAGCGGTATTGACTACAACAGTCAATTTGCCAGACTCAAGGACTGCTGCCAATCCTTGAGTCAATTTGGCACCACCCACCCCACCAGCTAAGGCTACAACTGACCCTATAGCCACTTAGTAACCTCAGACAACGAAAGACGTGATGGTGTAGTCTTACCATCTTCATCTGGATGACCTAGAGTAACTAGGGCTTGTGGATGCCAATTCTGTGGCAATTTTAGAGTATCTATCACTGTTTCTGCACAGAACAAAGGAGCACACCTCCAACAAGCGCCTAATCCCATCGTATGAGCCGCCAACAATAGATTCTGTACCGCCATAGCTGTGCTCTGGACGGCCATAAGAAACTCAGCATTACTTCTATGTTCATCTACATATACGTCCATATCGGACATGCTTAAACAAACTACAATAACTATTGGTGATCCCTCAATTAATTTTAGAGATTTAGCAACATCGCGTTCAATGATTTCTGGATCATCACCATCATTTGTGCGATCGAAACGCAGCTTATTTCCCATGGCATGAGCAAGATTCTCTTTCTGAAAAGCATCTTGCAACACTGCAAACCTCCAAGGTTGCTTGTTGTGTGCAGAAGGAGCCCATGTGGCAGCTTCAAGCAATTTATGTAATACATCATCTTTCACTGAATCAGTGAGATAACGACGAATCGAACGCCGACTTTTTAATACATTCTCAATCAAGAAGAACCCACCTGACTATATCATGCATGACAATTCGTATCTCAAACTAAGTTTATTTTTCATAGCTCTCTAATAGTTTTGCAGCTATTATCTCAGATATGTGCCTATTACCCTCAGGCATCAAATGTATAGAGTCTGCCCTGTATTTATCTATATATGCAGCTTGCATTACCCAAAGTCTACAATAAACTTGTTTTACATGAATTGTTATCTCAACCCATAGATGAAATCAATTTAGGAACAAGTTTGTAAGTTACTCTGATTTCACCCTTGTAACCATCATACGGTCCATCTGTATATTTCATGGAGAGATGATCTATCATTTTACGCGCACCTTCCTCGGTGATTTCGACCACTCTACCGCGTATCTGTATGTAACGATATGGATTTTCAGGATCTGAAATTGCCATCGCTACTAAACCACTACGACGCATGACTCTGTCTTTTACCCTATCACGAGCACTGTTCAAAACAACATATTCACCATCATAATCAAACCACAATGGTGTCACGTGAGGAGTTCCATCTTTCAATGACAAAGCCAAGTTCGCAAACGCTTTTTTATCCCAAGATAAGAGATCTTTATATTTCTCTGGTATTGCACTCGCCATAAAACCTCCTGATTATCGAAAAAGGTCTTCTTGTTTACTACGCAACAAATCAGATGCCTTTCCTTCAGATAATGGATAAGGCAGTCCTCTAACATGTACTACTGGGCGCATCTCATTACCTTGACCCATTAGCATCGAAGCAGCTGCTGCAATCTCATCAGCTAGACCCACTTGCGTTGTCTTAAGATCCACTCCAAAAATGTCAGGGCGACCACGCAAATCTAGTAAAGCAGGTATTCCAGATGACCCCAAAGCCAGTCCTACTGTTCCATTACGCCAGGCACGACCATGACTATCATTAATGATAATCCCCACGCAAACCCCAGTTTCTGTCTGTATTCTCTTCTGGATTTCGCTACAAATCTTATCTGGATCAGTAGGTAAAAGCAATACGCGAGAATGACCCTCAATATGATCTATATTAGAACTGTCTACTCCAGCATTAGCCACAACAAAACCAAGATGGTGTTCGGCGACCAAAATCCCTCGACTTTTCCGTACAACTTCAGTAGATTCTGACAAAATAACCTCTATTAACCTAGGATCTTTTTCAACCTCGTCAGCTAGGCGATGAGCATACTCTGATGGAATAATTTCGTCCAAATCTACATATCTATCCTCTGCCTTTGAAACAATTTTGTGCGTAATAACAATAACATCACCTGGTTCTAGAACAATGTTAGTACGATCCAAGGCAGTTTGAACAATTGTTGTAATATCATCACCTGGACTTACCGAGGGTATGTCCAATAGCGCCGTCAACACAAGCCGGTCTGTGGCATTCATAAGTAAAAATTGTAAGTGCTCAAATTAAAGATAAGACAGTACCGAAGTAACTTGTTTCATTTTTCGGTTCGGGCAATACCAGTAACTCGAATTCCTGCATCCCTAATCTTGTAGTGTTTGTTTAAACTAATTAGTACTGGAGTGAAAGATTCAATTGCAATAGCATTTACTAACGACCCAGCATGAAGACCAGACATACCAGCCGCTTCTACCAGGACAATCACCTCTTCACACGCTGAAGTATCATTACCACAAACTAACACATCACAATCAATGATCCTTTCCGGTGCTTGCAGATGCGCTGCAGAGATATTTTGAAATGCAGATACTACCCTAACATCTGGACCCAGTATTTCTTGTGCCTCCAAACCAGCAGCATCACCTGCAGGTATATGTACCTGATCCACCTTAGGCGGCATCAACGGCACGGTAACATCTACCAAAATTTTTCCCTGCAAATCTTCCTTAAGGTCCAATAATGTTTCTCTATGGGCATTATATGGAACTGTGAGAACAGCAATTTGACATCCTTTTGCAGCAGCCAAATTATCATCTCCAATTAGCTGGGGTTTTGTATCAGGCATCTTGATATTAAGTTCAGCTGCTTTACTCAAAGCTTTATCTAAAGATCGAGAACCAATCGTGACCGAGTATCCAGAATATGCCCAACGTAAAGCTAGTCCACTACCTTCTGCACCGGTTCCACCAATAATTGATATTGAAGGCAACATAAATTTTCACCCTATTCAGTATTATAAAATCGCTTCCAAGCTGCAGCAGCCAGCTCCCTACTCCGCTGCGTAATTTCAATTTCATCGAGAAACAAAAGTTGTCGGTCCCGCATAAGCACTTTGCCACCACATATAGTAGTATTTACCATCCCAGATTCGAATCCAAAGATAATATGCCAAGGCAAATTACTATAAGTAAGTGGGGTTGTAGATTCATAATCGACAACAATTATATCGGCATATGCACCTACTTCAAGCGCACCAACAGGAGACTCATTAAACAATCGACTTGCCAACGCAGTATTATTACTAACACCCATGTCGACAACAGTGTTACCTGAAACCATACGTGGATCCTTATGAGCCACCTTATGGAGTAAATAGGCCATTTTCCATTCAGACCACATGTTATTTGAAAACCCATCATTTCCAAGACCTACGCGCACACCTTTCTTTAGCATATACTCAACTTCAGCTACCCCAACTCCATTGTTCATGTTCGAGCGCGGCTGATGTGTTACCCATGTTTCAGTCTCAGAAATTATATCTATTTCAGCAGGGCTTAAATCCACACAATGCGCAGCAATCGTATCCGGACCTAGTATGCCAAATCTATGTAAGCGTTCAACTACCGGCAATCCTGATCTCTCCAGACTATTTTCCTGATCAGTATTATGTTCTGCCACGTGTATGTGAAAGCCAATGCCACTGGGCAAAGCCGTGGCACAAGCTTCAAGAGTAGCATCACTAAGTGACATGGATGCATGCAAACCAAACATGCCTCTAAGACGATCATGTGTGTCTCCATTAGCTACGGATTTAATAAACCGCAAGTTCTCATCTATACCTGCTTTTGTATAGTTTGTCCCATGCCTATCAGAAACTTCATAGCAGAGCACCGAACGTAGACCAGATAGCTCTACTGCTTCAGCAATCACATCAAGAGAACCATCTACATTAGAAGCACTAGCATGATGATCAATCAAAGTAGTAGTTCCATGTTTGATTGCATCTATAAGACATACAAGAGCATTGAATCTCACATCTTCTTCAGTCAATACCTGGTCCAATTGCCACCAAAGACGTTGTAATATTTCCGGAAAATCTACTGGAGGATCGCCAGGTATTGCCAATCCTCGTGCAAACGCTCCATAAAAATGAGTATGAGCACATATGTTGCCAGGCATCACCAAATTACCGCACGCATCAATTACTTCCTGGTCTTGATACTTGTCTAGCAAATCACTGGTATCACCTATATCAACTATACGGTCATTCTCAACCAACAAGGCACCATCTTTTATTATTCTGCCATCATGTCCCCAAATCACGATTTGCCCGTTAATGATCAGCATTTATATATACCTCTGCATCTGTTAGTCCTAGTATAAATTCACCGTAACCTACCACAATCGCAAACAATTAGTTTCATGAGCATAACTGAAATCATACCCATTCAAGACTACTGTATCAACAATCCGAGATTGTAACATAGACATATTATGGCAACTTACCTGCAATATGCAGAAAAACCCTGTCTCTTTATTCGTCTGTCCCCAATCGCTCGTCTCTAACATAACATAGTATGCCATTTGCTACACCTTGTGCTACCGTAGATGAATTATTAGTTAATATATCTCGATCAAGGTTCATAAATCCAACCTCTATGATTGCAGCCGGGGTTTTGGCATTTAGTTCACGAAATACGTGATAATACTCCATATCAAATGTAATACTGCCTGCATGGAAATTCATTTTAGTGATTGCTTCGTAATGACTTATAAGACAACTGACCAGGCGATTGGATTCGACCGGTATCTGTGTCTCCAATGATGCAGTTACCTTATAACCTGTAGCTTGCTCATTAATATAATCACATGAATCAGCATGTATCGAAACAAGAGCACTAGCTGAGTAATCGGTTAAACGATCATCAAACTCATCGAGAATGTCTACGTCATACCCCTTCGAATATCATATATCCTTGACTTGTTCTGCAACACTAAAGTTTATCTCCGCCTCAGTAAGGCCGTCCGGACATACTGCGCCTGAGTCACTGCCGCGATGGCCAGCAACAATGCCAACAAGCTCTCTAGGTTCTGGTGTGGCAGTTGGGGGTACAGGACTGGCATTACGTCCGACCCTGGTCGCCATAGCTCGGGCAATGTCGCGAGCCGCATTACGAGGTAATACTGAAGCAGGTGTCCACAATGTAAAAGCAGTTGCAACAACCATCCCAACCAATAACACTACTCCTATGTATCTGACTATATCTCGGAATCTTCTTCCAAACCCTATTTTCTGCTTTGGCAAGTGTTCATAATCCATATTGTTAATCCTACCTTCTAGTGACTTTCCAGACAAATCATCTTGGCAATATGTCGCAAGAATAGTGCCGCATCTTGTACAAAGTTACAAACGCACATAGTTGACATACACGCACACAAACATATAATAATCATATATTAATAGTTGTATATTATAGGGATTTATTGAACCTGGATAATATAAAGCGTATGTGCAACAAATGTATGTATAACAAAAGGGGACATTAATCCGCCGGTTGCTTTAATAACTAGGACTGATTCGTTAGAATCTAACGAGCCACCTCCAAAGGCCAAACGACTAAGAGCAGGCTAATGTTCCACAAGATTTCTGCAGCCAGCTTTTTATAATTCCGTGTGGCCTTTTATATTGTCCCTTATAGATGTGGGTTTATAATTATATTATGACAACATCGACTCTAAATTCACCAGAATATCATCCTGTGCATATACCAGCAACCAAGTCTCTGGAGGCTTCCGTAGGCAGCACTCCTCTCGTGCGTCTGCGTCATGTGACTCGGGAGTTGCCAAAATCTGTGCAAATATATGCTAAGACCGAATGGACCAACCCAGGTGGATCTGTCAAGGATCGGGCAGCCCTATTTATCATAAGGGATGCAGAAAAATCAGGCTACCTCACACCAAGTATGACCCTACTTGACTCTACTTCTGGCAACATGGGTATCTCATATGCTACGTTTGCAGCTGCGCGCGGATATCAAGTCACGTTGTGCTTGCCAGACAATGTTAGTCCTGAAAGAAAGAAAACTCTGCAAGCTTTAGGTGCTGAATTGATTTTTACAGATGCAATGGAAGGTTCAGATGGTGCAATAATTCGGGCCCGAGAAATACTAGCCCAAGATCCTGACAAATACTATTATGCAGACCAATATAATAATCCGTCTAGCTGGCATGGTCATTATCACACTACAGGTCCAGAAATAATCAACCAGACACAAAATCGGGTGACCCACTTTCTATGTGGACTGGGAACTAGTGGAACCATGATGGGTGCCGGTAGTTACATTAAAGAACATGATGAAACAATAAAGATAATTGCCATACAACCTGAAGGACCCTTTCATGGTATAGAAGGGCTAAAACACATGGAATCCTCTATTAAACCAGGTTTCTATGATGCAAATCTACCAGACATCCATATGCCAGTACGCACAGAAGATGCCCTCGATATGACACGTCGACTAGCAAAAGAAGAGGGATTGTTAGTAGGCATATCTTCTGGCGCAGCTGCTTTTGCTGCTATCGAGTCTGCTAAAACTCTCGAAGAGGGTGTGATAGTTACTATATTTGGTGATAACGGATACAAATACTTGTCAGATAGATTCTGGACAGATGGAAATGATAAATAATGGCTTTAAATTTACCTGAAAATCTTTACAACCAAGTCATTGTACATCTGACGTCTGCTTACCCTCATGAAGGCGCTGGATTTCTTGTGGGAAAAGAACTAGACGACCAGCGCTCTGTGTGCATGATTCTTGCACTAGATAACGAATGGGAGACAAATGAAACACATAAGCGTTATAAAATAATGCCAAATGCTTTTCTTGAAGCTGAAAACACTGCAGAAAAGCATGGTTTGGGGCTAATCGGTGTTTTCCATTCACATCCAGATCACCCGGCTAGACCCTCAGAGTACGATCGCAGGTTTGCTCTGCCTTGGTTCTCATATTTGATAATATCTATCTATAAAAACCGGGTAGGTCATGCAACATCTTGGTTGCTTAGTGACAACCGAGATCATTTTATAGAAGAATTACTAAATATCGAGTAATATTGGTAAATACATAAGTTGGTTGGAAGATTTATATATATATATCTATCAGTAATCCGATAACATATTCATATACAAAAGGACATTCAACATATGGCTAACATTCGAATCCCAACACCATTGCGGACATTTACAAACGGAGACACTGACATTACAGTCAAGGGTAACACCGTTGGAGAAGCATTGCTTGATCTCACTTCTCAATATGTTGAACTCAAACAACATTTGTACAATGAAGATGGAAAGCTCCGAGCATTCGTAAACATATTCCTAGATGGCGACGACGTGCGCCATCTAAATGGAGAGAATACTGCCATCAATGCAGAATCGAGCTTGAGGATTGTTCCTTCAGTCGCAGGAGGGTTTATATAATCATACTGTCAACATGAGCAAAATCCAATGACCATAACCTTAAATTCGCCCCCAGCCGAAGATGTACAACTTAATAATGATGAGATTATTCGTTACAGTCGACATCTAATCATGCCGGAAGTCACATTAACTGGTCAGAGAAAACTCAAGGATGCCAGAGTACTATGTGTTGGCACAGGAGGACTCGGATCACCGGTGGCTCTATACTTGGCTGCAGCTGGAGTGGGAACTATAGGCATGGTAGATTATGACATAGTAGAAGCTAACAACCTGCAACGTCAAATCATTCATGGCACATCTACAATAGGACAATTAAAGGTCGAGTCCGCTAAGAATCGACTGCTCGACATTAATCCTCATATAAACATTACGGTACATAACAATCTGTTTACATCTCAAAATGCTCTGGAATTGGCCGAACCTTATGATTTGATTGTTGATGGTACCGACAATTTTCCTACTCGATACTTAGTTAATGATGTTTGTGTGTTGCAAAACAAACCCAACGTATACGGTAGCATATTTCGCTTTGAGGGGCAGGTTTCTGTGTTCTGGGCTGAACATGGTCCGTGCTACCGATGCCTTTTTCCTGAACCGCCACCACCTGGTTTAGTACCTTCATGCGCCGAAGGCGGAGTGTTAGGTATATTGCCTGGAACAATAGGAACAATGCAAGCAACTGAAGCAATTAAGTTAATCGTAGGTATAGGCGAACCACTAATTGGTAAACTGCTTCTTTATGATGCCTTAGCTATGAGTGTTGACACAGTTAGACTAAAAAAGAGTCCGGACTGTGTCATTTGTAGCTCACAACCAACTATTACCGAACTTATAGATTACGAACAATTCTGTGGTATGCCATTACATGACCAAACAGACGAAGAAGGCGCCGGCGAAGAATGGGATATTACTGTATCACAATTAAAGGACAAGTTTGATGCAGGAGACAAAATAAGACTAATAGATGTACGAGAAGATTTCGAATGGGATATAGTCAATTTGCCTCAGGCAGAATTGATTCCAATGGGAGATTTGCCTGGTCGGTTAAGTGAATTTGATACTACCGATGAACATGTAATAATGTGTCGCACAGGTGGTCGCTCTGCACAAATGCTTCAGCTACTTGTAAGCGCCGGAATTACAAAAGTGAAGAATCTCAAGGGTGGTATACGAGCTTGGGCCACTGAAATAGATACTCAACTGCCTATCTACTAGTAAGTATGGCATTAGATAGATCTGCGCTCTCCTACTAGAATTACAAAACCACATATCGCACAAGTCCAAATTTATGGGAACCCATGTAATATTATCAAGATTCAGAGCGGGTGATCGGATTCGAACCGACGACATCCAGCTTGGGAAGCTGACGTTCTACCCCTGAACTACACCCGCAACATTTGTATCATGAGTCGTACCTATTTTCTTTCAAAACTACGCACTCTTACGCACTCTGTTATCAGATATTATAGATACAAACACCAACAGACATCCTAACAACGTAATATACCAACCCAAGCCAATTTCCGGAATTATGCCATATAAAATTCCCACTGCTGGACGGATCAATAGCAATGCTCGTAATGCTCCATATCCAACTAAAGCAGCTACAATGCCCTGTGCTATCTTCATCCACCGCCGATTCCTCCAATACCACAACGCTACTGTTATCAACAGGGTCGCACCTACCAGCGCAATCTGTGACTGTACCATCAAGTCAGTACGAAAGTACAGAATATCTGGATAGCTCGGTATCATCATTATTATTCCCAACCCAACAACAAGCAATAACCAACGCCATACTCCACCTTGAAGCGATACTTCAAAAGTTAGTACAATAGCGAGCGATATTAAAGCTAGAAAATGCAATCGGCTTATTGCAATACTACCGTCTTGTACTTGAGGAAGCAGCATTACCCATGCAGCCAGATCGTAGGCACCCATACTTAATGCGGCTGCATGATGAGGAACCCAGGGTAGAAAATAACCTAGCCATATCATTGTTAAACCTACCAACTTTAGGTTTTGCTGCGAAAAATAGTTTGACACGCTATTATGCACCATTTACTGATATTCTATCATCTGCTGACTTCTATCCTCATTTGATATCATATCAGTTGTTGACACAAATTTACTATCAGAATAGAAATACTAAGACAATAGTGCTTGTGGTCCTAATGCTGTAACAACCAGGCCTGCCATATCAATTGCTGTAGTAACTGCGTCTTGTGGAAAAACCCCACGAGATAATCCTGCTAAAGTAGCACCGCAGAATGTGTCTCCAGCCCCTGTCGGGTCAAACTCTTCTAACGATCTTGCCGGAATCTCTTCAGACACATCATCAGTCAAAACAATTGCACCGTTCCTACCTAAGGTCACACAGACGAGTTTTTCAGGATCTGTCACCAAATTACCTATGGAACCAAATAATCCATTAGCTTCATTCTCATTCATGAAAAATATGTCGGCTTCCTTCATCAATTTGAGTACAGTTTTAGGCTCATGCTTCACTACATGTGAGTATGTACCAGCCGAAATCATCTGAGCTCCGCGCGACCGACATGCATCAAGAAAATGTAACTGGCGCTCGGCGCTACTCAATGCTGCCAAATGTACTATCTTACATTCTGACAAATCTGATGGTAAATCTTCTGGATCAAGTTTAATCTCTGCTCCCCACTCTATTGAATTGAGTGTAGCCACATCATTGCCATGATGTGTGATCTCAAGATGTGGTAATTCATGTAACAATATTTGTGGCCCAAACCAATTCAAGCGCTCATCTACTTGTCTCAACATGGACGGCATATTCCTAGGACGAGGCGCAAATAATTCTACTGATGCACCACTACTCTGTACAGCCATGGCAGTATACATACCTGCCCCACCCACAGTACGAAAAGATTTGCCATCTATATGCAACTGGTCGATGGACACCACTCCGATTACAAGCACATCAGACACTATAGAATTACTATTCATTTGTTCAATGACCACACCACGCGCAGCCCTTCTAATGTCAGCCAGGGAGCCAAAGTATAATCTATTGAGCTGTTATTATCAACGATTGTATAATGGACTATTAGTTGATTACTAAACAGGAGCTGATATGACTGATCCGCGAATCTCAAAACTTGCACATCTACTTGTTGATTACTCAACAGGCGTTCAACATGATGATCAGGTGCTCATCTGGGCTCCAGGAAGTACCACTAGTATGCCATTATTGTTAGCAATTTACGAGAGAGTACTAGAACGCGGAGGTCATCCTCATATTGCTCCCTATCTACGGGGAGATGAAGATATATTTTTCGAACATGCAAAAAACCACCAACTTGATTATGTGTCGCCACTTTACAAACTAGCAGTAGATACTTTTGACGTCATTATTCGTGTGGAGGGTGTAAATAATACTCGTGAACTTTCTCAGATAGACCCTGCAAAACAAGTGCGCCAGCGTCAAGCATATAAACGGATACAACAAACCTATCTAGAACGCGGAGATAAAGGTGATCTATCCTGGAATGTAACTCTTTTTCCTGCTCATGCTCTTGCTCAAGAAGCAGATATGAGCCTGCGCAATTATCAAGAATTCGTATATGAAGCTTGCCATGTAAATGGAGATATGGATCCTATCAAGCACTGGCAATCTGTACAAATACAACAAGACCGTTTCATAGAGTGGCTACAAGGACATGATGTAGTGGAAGTCAAAGGAAGTAATATTGATTTATCTTTCTCAATTAAAAATCGTGATTTCATTAATGCATGTGGGAAACACAATATGCCCGATGGCGAAATTTTTACGGGTCCCGTAGAAACATCAGTCAATGGGCATGTGCATTTTACCTACCCTGTTACTGTAGGTGGACGTGAAATCGATAATATTGAGTTGAAATTTAATGAGGGCAAGGTGGTGATAGCCAACGCATCCAAAAATGAAGACTACTTAATACAAATGTTAGACACTGACACAGGAGCTCGCTATTTAGGAGAATGGGCCATCGGAACAAATTATGGAATCAAGCACCACACTAAGCAGATATTGTTTGATGAAAAGATGGGTGGAACAGTGCATATGGCTATCGGCTCGGGATACCCATTGACCGGCAGCAAAAATGTGAGTGCTATACATTGGGATATGATATGTGACATGAAAGCAGATGGTGAAATCAAAGTGGATGGGGAATTGATATATCAGTCAGGAAAGTTTCTAATCTAGTAGTTTAACGAAACCGCACCACTCAATATTCTCTTTTCGACAAAAACGTACGGGCACTCTGAGTTAGTAGAACTCCGATCAAGACTGCGACTGCGCCCATAATCTGCCAACGATCTAATTTCTCCAACAAAATATAATGTGCTAGCACCGCAGTAATGACTGGTTGCCCCAACATTATTGGAGCAACAATTGCTGCTGACAACTTTCCGAGTGCATATGTAATTGCTAGCCAAGCGCCAGCAGTCATGATCGTTCCGAGCAATACAAATATCAAGTAAGTTGATGTAGAGTATCCACTGATAGGATATCGAAATATTAATGCCAATATTCCCAAAACACATGAACTACTACATAAAACTATAAAAAAGAATGGGACAGTATCAATGTGGTAACGCGCTTTCTGTCCAACTAGTAGGAAACCAGCATAGAAAAAACCTCCCATTAGTCCATAAAGTGAGCCTGTCCCCGATATTACGGAATAACTCCAATCGACTTCTAAGATTAATGCAGAACCTGCTATTGCCAATACGAGGCCAAACCAAAATCGATTACCCAACTGCTCACGAAAAAATAGCATAGCGCCCAATCCAACCCATACAGGTGAAGTATTCACCAAAAACGTAGGGTTTGATGCTCCGGCAAGTGTAACTCCTGTTGCCCATAATGCATTGTCTAAGGCAAAAGCAACTCCTGCAAAGACTGCAAGAACAATGTGTTGCATTTTTATCGATTTATAGAAGCTACGTTTCCGCAAGAAAGGTACAGAAAGCACTACCGCCGCAATGAAGGTGCGGAAAAAAGAGGTAATTACCCCGGGCGCTTCCGACCACCTTGTAAGTAATGGTGACCAGGCAATAGTCATCACGCTAACAACAAGTATAAAATATGGATTATATTTGTTGAGATTCATTCTCTTACATGAAAGACAGGTTGCACTACAGTTTTATGTTATACAAATCGTTCAATCATCCGGATTATACGTATCAGCTATACTTTTCCACAAATCAACTTCTCTGCTGATCATATACTTTGTTCATCCGCTGCCTCCGTTCCCTTTGCACTACAAAAATTCCGGATAGAACAGTAGCACCACCCAGGTACTGCATATAATTAAGATGCTCGCCTAAGAATAGGTGTGCTAGCACACCAGTAATTACCGCTTGCATTAGCAGTATTGGTGCGACCGTGGATGCTGAAATTTTTCCTAGTGCATATGATACACATAACCATCCACCAACTTGGACTACAGCACCGTAAACAACAAAAATCATGTAAGTTTGTATTGAGTAACCAATAATTGGTTGTCTAAACAGAATTGAAATTAAGCCCAGTGTACAACCTGCACTTGCAAACGCTATACAAAGAAAAGAAAATGGATCTACATTATTACGAGCCTTCTGACTCAATAGAAAGAATGCGGCATAAAAAACACCAGCCAGGAGACCATACAAAGACCCAATACTTTGTGCAAGATTATGTAATTGATCTATACCCATTAACATTACCGCACCTATCATAGCCAATGTCAGTCCACACCAAAATCCAAGACCTAACTTTTCTCCGAAGAACAACATAGCTCCCAACCCAACCCATATAGGTGCAGTATTTGCCAATACGGTAGGAATAGTAGCTCCAATTAAATTGACTCCAACAGCATGCAAGCCAACATCTACACCATAAAACACTCCAGCCCATATTGCCAGGCGTATATTGCTGATCCCCAGAGCAATATTGTCACTCCGCAGCACCCACAAACATGGTATAACCAAAACTAATGAGGCAATAGAATTACGGTAAAATGATGTTACTAGACCAGGTGCATCAGCCCAACGAATCAGCAAAGCCCCCCACGCAAGAACAATCAGGCCAACTCCAAGCGCAAGATAAGGATTGATATTTCTGTAGTTACCCATAGATAGTAATAGAAAATTATCTCCACTCAATATCAGCGGAAACCACGAACATGTCTGGTCGATTTATCTCTACCCATATCACAGCCTTTCTCAGTACATCCTCTACGACAGTCCGATTATTACTTACTGCTACCATAGATATCTGAGCTGACTGCCAGAAGTCATTGTGGGATGTCTCAGATACTGCAACATTGAATTCGCGTCTTAATCTGGCAAGCAAATATTTGATTTGACTACGTTTTTGCTTGAGCGAACTTACATTTGAGAGTCGCAATTCCAACACACAGGCACCAACAATCATTGCTTTACATATTACTAGACACTTAAGGACTCACGCACATGACGCGATCCATTAGTCCATGATAAATCAGCGTATTTGTCCGCAACTAGCAAATTGACGTTTTGCTTTTCGGAATCACTCAGATCTTCACGGGAAAATTCAATATGCAGAGCTTGTGCAAATCCTCTCTCGAATGCAGTTGCAACTTGTTCCCAGCTAGCTTCATATCCCACCACATCGGCAAGTGTAACAGCCTGCTCACGTACACGTAATCGAGCGCTCTCGCGATCACGTTCCGACCTGAACATTAGTATGTCGCATATACTAGCAATGTCTCCTTTTAATGGTAAAGAACCGTGTTGTAATACTCCTCGACCACTACGCATCTGAGCACTCCCTAGCAACTTACGCCCACTAGAGCTTATTTCGTAATGAGATCGATGCTCAAAACAAACAGCTCCTTGCGCTTCTGTTGATGTTGCTCCCCCACTATTGTCTACCACCACACCTAGTTCTAATAGGCTAGCCAAAATACCATTGCTAATTCTCCTATAAGTTGACAGTACGCCCCCAGATGCTATTGGGTCTTCTTTGGGTAAACACACAGAATACGTAAATTCATTAAGGTGTAGAATTGATCGGCCGCCCGTAGGTCTCCGAACTAAATCATATGCGAAAGATTTCAAACGTGCCTTATCTACGTCACTATCGGATTGGGTGCGACCTATAGATATACAAGCGGGGTTCCATAAATAGAGACGCAGACTTGGCAAGGACTGTCCCTGCGATACTGACGATAGAATAGCCTCATCGATGGCCATATTAGTAGGACCATCACTAGGTCCAGAATAAATTATTCGCCAGCATTTATCCACAATAACCGTGACCTATTAATGTACCAGACAATCTCACCAAAATGACTGTACTTTTGTACTAAGCAAAACCAACTTAGTCACACAAAGACTAATTTATACATTGTCCAAGACATAGTAAGACACTAATAGCGGATCGCTAATTTTGCTAAATGAGCAGATGCAATTACATCATCTCAGTCATCAAGCTGTCAGATTGTGTTTTGGTTATTCCTAAAGTACGATATGCCAACGGGCCACCCTCATCTAAAACTGGTTCAAGATCATTTAGAGTCGGCAGATCTTCACGCTGCCAAAATACTCCAATTGGAATCTCGTCGCCCCACATGTAACCCTTATCAAGAGCACTATGAAAATCTGTCCGATCATGGCCAGAATCTTCCAGTTTTTTGACTCTAGCTTTGAACCATTGGTAAGTATTGTCCTTGTTATATGTTACACACGGACTAAACACGTCTACAAGAGAAAAACCCTTGTGGCTAATAGCCTGTTTCAGTATGTCTACCAAGTGAGCTTGCTGTCCAGTATAAGCTCTTGCAACGAACGTAGCACCACCAACCATTGCTAGAGGCATTGGATTGATAGGATTTTCCAAATTGCCTTCAGGAGTACTCTTAGTTTCCATACCCAAAGCACTAGTCGGCGAAGTCTGACCTGTAGTCAAGCCATATATCTGGTTGTCCATGACAATATAAGTTAGATCAACATTCCGACGCATGGTATGTAGAAAATGGTTGCCGCCAATTCCAAAACCATCCCCATCTCCACCTGTAACCATGACTGTTAATTCATGATTGGCCATCTTCATGCCAGTAGCCACCGCCAGAGCACGGCCATGCAAAGTATGCATGCCATATGTGTTTATAAATCCTGGCAAATTGGATGAGCAGCCTATACCACTAATTGTAATACATTCATGTGGCTGCTTACCCAACTCGGATAAAGCCTTTTGCATTGCTGTGAGTACACCAAAGTCACCGCAGCCTGGACACCAGTCCGGGTCAATTTTACCTTTGTATGAATCACGAGTAACTTCCACATTGGACAATGGAATTCCATTGCTAATTATGGATTTTTCTACTATGTCAGCAGCTGTCGTAGTTGTAGTCATATCAATATTCTCTCTTATTATTCAAATCTTTATACCATCATTTCATGTGTCGGAACGTACAGATCAGTTTCCCTTGCAAGAATAGCTTTTACACCATCAACGATATGATGAGGCATAAAAGGCTCGCCATCATATTTCCGGATATGTGCATCTCCCTTAATTCCAGTTTCTGAGCGCAAATAACGAGCAAACTGACCACTATAATTATTCTCAACAATTATTATTTTTTGAGAATCAGCTAGAACGGAAGATATCGCATCAGCATGGAAAGGAACAATCCACTTTATATGTAGTTGGTTGACTACAATATTATTTTCCGAGGCCAATTTTTCAATTGCTTCTAACACCACTCCCCAAGTCGATCCAAATCCCACTAAAGTAGCTGCACCATCGTTGGGGCCAACCAGTTCTGGTGGGTCGATTGCATCTAACACAGTATCCATCTTTCTAGCACGTTTCTCTACCATCATTCTCCGCTTATGCGGATTAGTGAATTCATCACTTATCAGAGTACCATCTTCATCATGTTCATCTGATGCAGCGACATGAATATGGCCAGGTACACCGGGCACTGCTCGAGGCGAAATACCGCTTTCTGTATTGACATAACGCAAATAGTCGTTATCGTTATATCCTCCGTATGGATTGTCACTAGTACTACCATTTGGAAAAATCATCTGTCCACGATCGATATCAGGCTGCCAATTCAAATCATCAGGATCGACAGTAGACGTTCCCTCTGAAATCAGCAGATCAGACAATACTAAACCTGGACATTGATAACGATCGGTCAAGTTAAATAACTCTGGAATAGTGTTAAATAAGTCGGTCTGTGATACAGGTGCAACGATGAATTTCTGGTAGTCTCCCTGTCCCGCTCCTAACAACTGCCAGAGATCACCTTGTTCAGTCTTAGTCGGCATTCCGGTTGCTGGACCCGCTCTTTGTACATCAACACATACTATGGGTGTTTCAATCATTCCTGACATGCCAATTGCCTCAGTCATTAGCGCAAATCCACCACCAGAGGTAGCACACATAGCTCTGCATCCTGCATGAGCTGCTCCAATAACCATGTTCATAACTCCTATCTCATCTTCGACCTGTCGCACCATAACACCGAGTTCCCGGGCATGTTGTGCAATATACATCAGCACTCCAGTTGAAGGACTCATCGGGTACGCCGCGTAAAATTTCACCCCAGCTGCAAGTGCACCCATACCGGTCGCTTCGTTTCCAGTCACCACAGCTAAACCCTTCGACAATCTAGGCGCCTTATAGGGAAATGCACTGAAATTATCTGCGGCATAATCATAACCTCTTTGAGCAATCTCCATATTAGATTCCACAACGGCTTTACCTTTTCTTGAAAAAATGCGCTCCAAAGCATCTACCAAGTCATCAAATTCAATCCCTAGCATATTTAGGATCACAGCAACAGCCACTGTATTTGCAGCTAGTTTGTTGCCGACAATCAACTCTTTAATCGGTAATGGGCAGAGCTGTACTCCTTCAGGAGTATTCTCTGGAGTAATCTTCGCTTCGTCATATATTACGGACGAACCCGATGGCATTACACCAAGATGTCTATCCATAGTATCCTGATTCAAAGGCACCATCACATCAAGTGAATCTCCCATACTCCTGACTGGCCCATTACTAGCACGTATTGTCAAGAAAGTATGTCCTCCACGTATTAAGGACTGATACGCATTATACGCATTTAGATTCAATCCCCTCCTTGCAAAAATTCTTGCCAGTATGTTACCTGGAGTGGCAATTCCTTGACCAGCCGCACCGCCAATACCAACAGCAAAATCGACTAAGGGCTTACTGTCTGTATTGGCATCCTGTTTTTTTGTCATGCAATCCTTATCCTCTGCAACCAATGTTTGTGGCAGCACACTATAGCTTACTAAATTTATTTTCGTAATTTGATACTATGAATTATACCAATTAACTATGTATTAAGTTGTATCACAAAACTCTTATGATAAAACTCTTATACTTAAACAAACGCGATGTATAATCGCATCAATGTACAAAATGACGTTGTTATTTCAAAAGCCAGAGGATCCCGACCACTTTGAAGATCAATGGTCGCAAACATTTATTCCATTTGCAGAACAGATGCCAGGACTACAACGTATCACAGTCTGCCACGTAGAAGGAGAACCAGATGGCCAATCAAATTATTATAGGATTCACGAATTTCAGTTCGCTGACAAAACTGCTCTAGATTACGCACTCAGCTCAGACAAAGGAGTACGTGCAGGGAATGCTCTAATGGGTTTTGCTGGTGATATCACCACTATACTTTTCTCTGAAGCTTTTGAGGAAAGTCGCAATACAGAGCAAGACCAAGGAACAAAAACGGTACGTGACACCTTACGGGATCGACAGGAGTAAAGAATGGGAAAACTAATCGCATTACTATTTTTGGTTATGTGGACAGTGCAGTTGATTCATAGAGCTGCCAATTCTTTCATACAATGGCAGCGCGGACGGTTCTCTGGTTCAGATGAAGAAAGCTGGAAAATTATAGAGCCTGCTCAACGGGATGATGGAACACCTATAAAGGCGGCGCTATCACAAATTGAAAAAGCTCGACAAGTATTTAACGGAAGTACTAATGGAAAGAATGTTAGAGGTACCGGCGAATTAGAAACAAATTTTCGACATCTAGGCTTAAAAATCCTAATAGGTGTTACAGCAATTGCCTTACTTGTAACAATACCTATACTTATTGTGGCTTTTAGATAAAGCTTTATATGTAAACTTGTATCTTAGTATTTTGCGAGTCAATGTTAGAGGAAACAAAGTGTCAGAACCAGAAAAAATCACTATAGTAGAGGGTCCTACTCCTGATTTCGAACCAAATAGCGAGCCCTGTATACTGGCAATGTCAGAAGGACCAGAAATACCATATACTACTCGTTGTATACTACGCACTTTTAATGGTGGTGACCTACTGAATCGATGTCGTACAGCCTGGGAACAAGGTCGTGCTGCATACCTGGAATTCACAAATATGTCTGGGATTACAGAAGAAGCTTTGATACTAGCTGCCCGTCTCGGCGAGGTGGAAGCAGGAGAAGTTCTTAATCTATGGGTAAGGCTTGAAAACTGGCCTAGTGAGTTCCCTGACTCTAATGATCATCTGGATGTCTAACCCGAGTAACAAAACATCTTTGATTACCATATCTGATTAGTAAAAGACTAAACTACTCAGTCCAGCTGACTCATCTTTTCCTCAAAATCCAACAAAGAAACTCTAGCGGTTGCGTCAATTGATATAGGAGTAATTGATACTACTTTTTCTTTAGTAATAGCAAAAATGTCAGAATCTGATTCAGCTTCTTCGTAATCATCAGCTCGTTTGTATTGTATAAGATCAGGATTGCTGAGATTTGTTGACACAAAGTACTGCTTACGAGACTGACGTGTAATTTTCCACGCAGTATTTTTGTTAGCATTCATAGGTACATTAATATTAAGCAGGTCCACGTCATTTGTACTAGCTATGTATAACAATCTTTTTGCAAACATTCTAGTAAAGTGTATTGCACCAGAAAAATCCACATCCAATCTGTGGTTTATATGACTGTTCATATCAGTTTGTAATGAAACAGCTAATGCAGGCACCCCATAACTAGCTGCTTCCCATGCAGCCCCTACCGTGCCTGATATTGTCAAATCAGCACCTAGATTTTCACCATAATTTATCCCCGAGACAACTAAGTCAGGAAGCCGATCACTCACAACAAAACATCCACGCTGCACTACCTGTGCCGGAGTACCACCAATTGAATACAAATCCCAATTCACACCATCAATAGTTTTGGAAACACACTCGATATTACTATCTGAACTTTTAAGCATACTCCGGCCAGCACCACTCTGCTGCTCTCGAGGAGCAGTAACTAGCACCCTACCTAAAGGTGCTAGAGCGCTAGCTGCTGCTACCAACCCTGGCGACCTGACACCATCATCATTAGTCAATATAATTAGTCTTTCATTATTATGCATAATAGAATGTTACCAGTCTAGCGCCATAATGCAAACCCGTATAATATTGCATACTGGATAATTATATAGATCAATAACTTACAATATCGTCAACAATAAGGACAGAATATACTATGACTAGCAATAAGACAATTATTACCACTAATGATGCTCCAGCAGCAATCGGACCATACTCACAGGCTACCACAAATGGTCAATTGATATTTACTGCTGGTCAAATAGCTATTGACCCAAAAACCGGCACAATAGTACCAGGGAACATTGAAGCACAAACCCATCGAGTGATTCGAAACATAGAAGAAATTCTTAAGGCGATAGGTGTTGACTTACAGGCAGTCATGAAAACCACCGTTTTCATGACAAATTTAGCTGACTTCACGCGCATGAACAAAGTTTATGAACAATATTTTGAGAACAACCCGCCTGCACGCAGTGCTCTAGAAGTTGCTGCTTTACCACTGGGTGCACAGATAGAAATTGAGTGTATAGCAACGAAGTAATGAGGCCTGTTGCGAAACTTGTCAGACAAATTTGCTCAGGTATAATGGATTAGTTACGGGCGGTTAGCTCAGCTGGTTAGAGCGTTGCGTTGACATCGCAAAGGTCGTTGGTTCGAGTCCAATACCGCCCACTCAAATATGTGTTTGGTGACATGATAGATGTAAGCACTTGCAGCTAAATGAACACTATCAATCAATTCAAGATTTCCGTTGTGGCTTGTTGTTAAATGGATCACTAATTATAGTCACAGACGTGTATGCTCAATATTGTTGTGGTTTCAGATGAGTTAATCTAATTACAAATTTAGGAATTTAGTATTAAATGAGCAAGCAAACTAACGAAACATACCAGACCAGCGAACTCTATCGTTTGCGGCATTCGACCGCACACATTTTAGCTCAGGCAGTTATGGAAATGTTCCCTGGTGAGGCACAGATAGCTATAGGACCCCCTATTGAAAATGGTTTTTATTATGATTTCGATTTACCTCGACCACTTACGCTTGATGACTTACCAATACTTGAAAAACGTATGCATGAGATTATTGCTGGTAAGCACAAATTCATTAGATCTGAGCCAAACCTTGAACAAGCACGTAATGAGTTTGTACATCAGAAATACAAATTAGAATTGATTGAAACCATTGCAAAACCTGACACAGTGAAAGGTGATTCTGGCAAACATGAACCAGATGTAATCTCATTCTATACTCATGACACTTTCACAGACCTATGCCGTGGACCACACTTGGAACACACAGGTGAAATTAATCCAAAAGCTGTAAAGTTGTTAAGTGTTGCCGGAGCATACTGGCGTGGCGATTCAAACAACACCATGCTTCAACGCATTTATGGAACAGCTTGGAATACAGCAAAAGAGCTTAGACAATACCTGTGGACTATAGAGGAAGCTAAGAAACGCGATCACCGCAAACTAGGCGCACAATTGGGTCTTTTTCACTTTTCCACCGACATAGGGCCTGGGCTACCACTGTTTACACCAGCAGGAGAAACCGTAAGACATTTGATGGAATCCTATGTGCGTGATTTACAAAGTAAATATGGCTATCAGCATGTGTGGACAGGACACGTCGTCAAAGAAGACCTATATAAGAAATCAGGACATTATGAAAACTACCGGGATGCTATGTTCCCAGCAATGATTGACGACAACCTTAAATTCCGCCTCAAACCTATGAATTGTCCCAGTCATATGAGTTTATTCAAAGAAATGGGTAAACACTCATACCGAGATCTACCAATCCGATTTGCGGAATTTGCTACTCTTTACCGCTATGAAAAATCAGGTGAACTCACTGGTCTTACTAGAGTACGTTCATTGACACAGGATGACTGTCATATTTTCTGCACACCAGATCAAATACAAGACGAATTTGCATTGGCATTAGATCTCATACAAGAAGTACTAGAAAGATATCGCTTCACAGATTATCGCGTGCGTCTATCCCTACGCGATGATACCGGAAAATATGTACAAGATGACGAAAAATGGAAAATAGCACAGTCTGCACTAAAAAGTGCCTTGGATGTTTCCGGACTTGATTATTATAGTGAAACTGGAGAGGCAGCTTTTTATGGTCCCAAAGCAGATTTTATGGCTCGTGATGTATTGGGACGTGAATGGCAATTGTCTACAATACAAGTGGATTTCATCCAGCCATCTAAACTGGGACTTACCTACCATGGTGAAGACGGACAGGAACATACTCCAGTCGTTTTACATCGTGCCGTAACTGGTAGCACAGAGCGCTTTCTTGGCGTATTGATAGAACAGTATGCAGGTGCATTTCCACTCTGGTTGGCTCCCGTACAAGTAGTGCTCATCCCGATAACAGATCGAAATCTAGAATATTGTCAGAAAATACATACTATCCTACAAGATAACGGACTGCGGACAAACATCGATGCAGGTAATGAACGCATGAACTCAAAAATCCGAAAAGCGCAAGTACACAAAGTGCCTTACATGCTCATCATAGGCGATAAGGAAGAACAGAATCAAGCCGTATCAGTGAGATCGAGATCTGGGGAAAATATAGGCCAGATAACTCTAAAAGAATTTGTTGCATTAACTAGTGAAAAGATAGCAATTGACAAGTAATTTTGTAGATACATTACATCTCAGTGGACTGCGCCCACACTTAATGGATCCATAGTAGTGTCATCCACCATTTCTGTCTGTTTGACAAATATGCAGATTATAGATAGAGTGATATGATGCGACATAGTATTCAGACCAAGTTAAGCTTCGTATTTTTGACCTTCTTGATATTGGTCGCAGGGTCAGTTGTAGCTACTTCACGAGGTCTTGAGAGTCAAATCAATGATACCTTCACCATAGGAGCTGCAGTAGAACAACGCGAACTAGTGCACGCAGTCTCAGGTCATGTTTTCCGTGTTCAAGCTGGTAGGCAGCGTGAAGAATATGATCTAGCTTTAATCGAACTCGACAAATCTAGCAAACAGATCGACAATATTCTTGAGACCATGCTTTCCGGCGGAGTACTCCCATTCAACAATCTAGAAGAAAGTATTGAGATTTCTGCCGTATCTGACACCTCAATCAGAACACAAATACAGCTAATACGCAAACGTTGGATGCCTATCAGTACTGCCATCAAGATATTACTGACTGACACTACGTCAGTCCTCATTCGATCCCGTGCCATTACTGACATTCAGACTCAGACTACCTATCTTTCCAGAGAACTGGATACATTGGTGGAAATGCTAGCAAACGATTCGAGCCGCAATCTGACCCTGCTCAAATCTATTCAGATAACCTTCTTCCTAGGTGCACTGGCACTGTTGGGTTGGGGATACTGGTTTGTACGCTATTTCATCATCCGACCTCTTGATTATCTGGATTTGTCAGCAAAACAAATTACCGCTGGAAATCTTCAAGAGTCAATCGCCACGCAACACGAAGATGAGATTGGCGATCTGGCTCTTTCCTTTGAAACTATGCGGAGCGAATTAGCAACTGCACGAGAAGCATCTGAACTTTGGACAGAACAACTTGAGAGGCGAGTAGACCAACGCACAAAAGCATTGCGCGCGTTGGTGGAAATCAGTGCTGATATAACCTCAGAATTAGATTTAAATCACGTGCTAAGCTCAATAGTACACAATTGCCGGCAGCTAATAGGAGCTGACCTAGCTGTACTCTGTATGATTAAGGTAAGGACTCAGACTATTAACGTAGCTAGTGTCAGTGGAGAGAAGGATGCCATCATCAGCAAGCATAAGCCACTAAATATGGGAAATGTCGAGAATGTAATCGAAAAAGGCCAGACTATCTCATGTTCAGGCCGCGAGGTATGTTCAATGATTGCAACCGCATACACTGGTGCGCACATCGCCGCACCAGTGCGCGTAGGAGATCAGGTGTTAGGCGCACTCTGTGTCAGCCATCGCCAAAAAGACAGTTTTTCATCTGAAGCACCCAATCTACTAACCTTACTAGCTAATTCGGCTGCAATTGCATTGTCGAATGCACAACTTTTCAATAAGGCAAAAACTGTAGCAACAATCTTGGAGCGAGAACGTATAGCCGCCGAGATGCATGATGGTTTAGCACAGACATTGGGTTACATAAACCTACAGGTAGATCAGGCACTCGCTACTTCCGACAACGGACAATCAAACCAAGTCCGGGAATACCTACTACGTATACAGCCTGCAATACAGAACGCCTATGATGCCACGCGGCGCATGTTAATAGGTGCAACTGAATCCCATCTTTCAGAACAGAAATTCGAGATGCAACTGAAGGAGATATTGGAGGAATTCCAGCAAAAAACTGGATTGATGACTGAGTTGCACATGGAAAGCGCATCTTTCTTAGCTTTCCCAAATCAATTTCAACACCAACTGCTGCATATTATTAAAGAGAGCCTCATCAATGTACAGAAACATGCCTCTGCCTCGCTAGTAGAAGTAACTGTAGAAGCTAGTCCCAAAACCACGGTGGTCACCATAATTGATGACGGATGTGGCTTCGATCTGACCGCCAAGTCCACAAACAAATCTGGACATCTAGGTCTTAAGATCATGCGAGGGCGTGCCGAACGGATAGGTGGTAAATTGGCAGTGACAAGTAAACCTGGGGAGGGTACTAATGTGACAGTCAAAGTACCATTGGAACAGGTTCTCAGTCAGTGGACATTGAAACAGGTTTCTAGCCAGTGAGCACAGCCCACAATAAGTTAGCCCGTGTTCTAATAGTGGATGACCACGAGCTCTTTCGTCAGGGTATCGCCAATCTAGTCAACGAGCAGTCAGACATGGAAATTGTAGGTGAAGCCAAAGATGGTCTAGAAGCATATTACAGAGCCACAGCCCTCAAACCTGATTTGATACTACTCGATATCAACATGCCTGATATGGATGGTCTAGAAGCAATAAAACGGATTCGTGCCGATTTACCAGAGTGTATTGTGGTAATGTTGACTGTACATGAAGAAGATGAAAAGCTCTTCAAATCCATACGTGCAGGCGCAAAGGGATACGTACTAAAAAACGCACCTTCCAGTGAGTTCCTCAAGATGTGTAGGCAAGCACTTAGCGGAGAAGCTGCACTGTCAGCCCGTCTGTCAGCCAGGATATTGACAGAATTCGCGCGCGAGTCCGACAAAGTGGACAAGTATCAGAAAGATGTAGATGAAGGTAAAATTGATCCACTCACCATGCGAGAGAAAGAGGTACTCTCTTACGCCAGCCAAGGAATGACAAACAGAGAAATTGCCCGACATCTTACGCTAAGCGTACACACTGTTAAAAGCCATATACGTAGTATTTTAGCTAAGTTAAACGTGGACAGTCGATATGCGGCCTCTGATTATGCTAAACACACTGATATGATGTCCTAACAAACTACAAACGAACTAATTCTACTCAACCAAAAGAGCTCTCGATAGATAGCTCTTTTTTCATCCCTTTTTCATGTACTGGAGGGATACATAAATCACTGTTTAGCAATTATAGTATGCGTAAGAACTAACAATATTAGAGTACTGAAACAGGAGGGCAAAATGAAAGCTTGGTCAATTCCCATCGTAATGGCAACGGTGCTTGCTGGTACAGTTACCTACGCATCGATCCCTATTCTTGCCCTAAATTCTACACTCGACATAACAACACCAGACAATACTATACCTGGTCTAAAACGCTGGCCTGGCACATGGAATGAGGAAACAATTAAAGTTGAAATCGGCGAGGATCTTGGCCCACCCGACGTCACTATTGATGTGAATGTAATGCGTCCAGTCTTTGCACCACCTACCATCACAGTAAAGAAAGGCCAAGTAGTGAAGTTACTACTACACGGTGTTGATAGTGGCCTTGCAGACATGCCCGGAGTGGAAGACGCAGTCGGATTGAAAGAATTCAGCGGCCATGGGTTCCAGCTAATGGGTCCATATGATGTGTGGGTCACCGGTATCCGCAAGGGTGTCACTCGGGAAGTAATGTTCAAAGCGGATGTTGCTGGTGAATTCGCTTTTGAATGTACGGTCTTTTGCAGTCCACAGCACTACATGATGCGTGGCACCTTCATTGTGGAAGAATAAAAAGTGGAAGAATAAAAAACCAATTTGGAGAAAATAATTATGACTATTGATACACAGGCAGTCAGGAAAGCGATTCTCACACCCGTTGTCATTACCTCGCTAATAGTCGGGCTCCTTGTTGGCGTCATCACGTTCGGGATAGTACTACGACCCGATGTGACTTCAATGGGTAACAGTCAGTATAACCGACCATATCCGATGCCGCACCAATATTGGGCAACCACTGATGAATTTTATATGTTTGCTAGTGGAGGACAGCAGGGTGGTTTCTATGTATATGGCATACCTTCTATGAAATATCTTTCCGAGATACCTATTTTCGCTACTGATCAAGCCTGGGGCTGGACTCCAGAAAATCCGGAAGTCCGAAATATGTTCACTAATCCCTGGACCGGTGAAATTGTTGAACGCGGTGACACACATCATCCCTCCATGAGTCGTACTGATGGCGTTTATGATGGACGCTGGATATTTATCAACGACAAAATGTATGGACGTGTAGCTCGCGTCGGGTTAGATACATTCCGTGCTGATGAGGTTGTTTGGATGCCAAACATCACCGGTGGTGTACACGGCTTCAGTGTAGGACCAAACACCGAGCTAGCCGTTCTTAATATCGAACACGAACAGGTCCCTGATCAAGTGATCCAAGAGCATCTAGGTATTGAAGTGGATCGAATCAATGGGCCTTATGTAGCTGGTTTTAATGGTATAGCAATTGATGGGCTACCAGGTGGGGATGGTACCATGGAAGTCGCCTGGCAGGTATGGGGACCATGGCATCACGACATGGCCCGTATCGGCTGGGGGGTAAGTGACGGATGGATTATCAACACTTCCTATAACTCTGAGCGTGCCCTGAGCGCCGTACCCATGTTCGGACGAGAGTATGACTACTTGTATTTCTGGAATATCGCCAGTATCGAAAAAGCGATCGCCGATGGCAAGTACGTTACCACAGAACAAGCACCAGATGTGGCGGTTATCTCCTGGAAAGATGTTGAGGTTTACATGACTAAAATACCACTCAATCCGCACGGTCTTGACATTTCTCCCACTGGAAAATATATCCTGACTAGTGGCAAAGCCACCACTCTGATTGTGGCGGTAGATATGGATATGGTACTGGAAGCGATTGAAAGCAGCGATTTTCAGGGTGAAGAGTTGGAAGTGCCTATTCTTACTACTGATTCGGTGCGTGCAGCTAGTATGGATCTAGGGCTCGGACCTACACATATAGAATTCGATAATAACGGCTTTGCTTATGTCGGTTTCTTTGTTGACTCGGATGCTAAAACAGTACCGTTAGGTGGTCCTTATATTGAGAAACATGGTATGGAGCCGTGGAAAGTAGTTGATGTATTACCAGCACATTATAGTATTGGACATATATCTATTCCAGGTGGCGACTCAGCACAACCCTATGGCAAATACTTTATCGCCATGAACAAACTTGCCAAAGATACTTTCTTACCACATGGCCCATTAATCACCGAAAGTCATGAGTTGTTCTCTATAGATGAGCAACCCGCCGTGTTAATTGATCAGATGGCGTTAGGACCAGAAACTCACTATTCACAAGGCATCCCGGTTTCTATGATCACACCCAATGTGCGCGGAGTATACACTCTTCCAGCGGAAACCGAGCCACCACGCGTAGAATACGATTATGAGAATCAGGTCACGGACGTGTATATGGATGTGGTCCGCTCGTGGTTCACACCTGATATGTTCACCGTACCACAAGGTTGGCAAGTAAATATACATATGACCAGTCAGGAACAAGCGATGGATATTACGCACGGCTTAGCAGTTGATAACTACAATGTCAACACCTCAATTGACCCAGGAGAAATTAAGACAATTGAGTTCATAGCGGATAAGGACGGTGTTCATTGGTTCTATTGTATGTGGTTCTGCAGTGAGTTACATATGGAAATGCGTGGCCGTATGATAGTTATTCCTCAGGATGAATGGAACGCCGAATATGAATGGTCTCCTAGCTAAAAGGAAATTTTCCGGCAAAAGTGTCGGCAAAAGTGTATGGAGTGCAATAATCCATCTCGCACTCCATACACTAGCAAGAGCGCTGTATCTACTCCCACTTTCCATGACTAGCACCAGGAGGTTCTATGAATAGAAAAAGACCTCTGAAGCCCGCATTGATAGCTGCAGCGCTCTTTCTAGTGTCATTACCATTACCATATTGGACCGTGATAATGAAAGCTCCCACTTATCCAGAAAGGAATCTTTCAATGCGAGTATATCCCACTCATTATGAGGGTGATATTCGTGAGTGGAATTTGATAGGCAACTTAGTAGGCGTCAAGGTTCCCCCTCCCATCCCTGATCTAGCATTTGAAATAGTCCCAGTGCTAATTGTGTTACTCACAATCATTAGTCTAATAGCAGCATTTGATCAACGTTGGTTAGCAGTATCCATGATAATGCCTTGGATATTACTGATAGGACTGACTGCATTCACTCAATACTCTCTATACATCTTTGGTCATGATCTAGATCCCGACAGACCACTGCGTTATATAGAGCCATTCACACCACCAGTAATTGGAATTAAGAAAATCGGAACATTACTCACGTTCCATCTTCCACATGTTGGATCATTTCTGTTTATAGCAGCATCATTACTTCTCTACTGGGGATATCGTACCCACAAAAAAGGGCTGGGCAAACAGGCTAAAGCATGAAACGGTTGGGCCCCTATAAAAAGCTAGCATTAGGCACTGGATTGACGCTAGTTTTGTTGCTTATTGGCTATCGGTTCGGTGGATCCGGTATCAGTAGCCAAATGAGTGGCGGTACCATCAGTGTAAGTGATGCGGAAACATGCCTACGTGCTGGAGGCAATATATTTTTCAACGTTACACTTGGTACCGAAACTTATCTTCAAAAGGTCGGACTATGGGAAGAAGCTAAAGCAAAAGAGGACTGGGCACAACCATTCGTTTTCAATGCAAGCACACATGTTGGTACCATCCGTGATTTATCATTAGATGACAACGTCTTTGTTGCTGTCGAGGGCACACGCTACCCAGCGGTCGGTCGACCAATAGCGTCCACCACTCACCACAACACTTACCTGATCTTTCTACCACGTTTCGATCACAGCGGACGTCCTATGTTTGAGCAAGACCAGGGATATTTCGAGATTATTATTGAGAATGTAGATATCCCAGCCAAGCGCATATTCAAGTTTGACCTACCATTGCCAACTAGTGATGGGGAAACTATAAATGTGACTCGACTCTTGATGCTTATAGGTACGGCGATGGCTGCAATGTTACTGACCTGTACTCCATGTCTGATCGGATCATTAACCGTTGGCTCGGTCACAATGGGTACCTCCTGGAAATCAAA
>Ga0187827_10000383_pt1 | contig 70700 bp, 71 predicted proteins | sample ETNtaG_39_FD_167969 | JGI IMG/M metagenome (GOLD analysis project Ga0187827, IMG submission 167969) | Marine microbial and viral communities from oxygen minimum zone, Eastern Pacific Ocean - ETNP2014_SV_150_PacBio MetaG (Illumina Assembly) | ecosystem: Environmental > Aquatic > Marine > Hypoxic... | reverse complement strand
GGGAGATAACATATCGATATCAGCGGAGTTAATAGTCCCAATAGCTATGGAGAAAGAACTTCGGTTTGCCATTCGCGAAGGTGGCAGGACTGTTGGGGCAGGCGTTATATCTGAAGTAATTGAGTAAGGTTTAAGATGATAGATATTGGACAGAAAATTCGAATAAAACTCAAAGCCTATGACCACAGAGTGTTGGATCAGGGTGTTAAAGAGATAGTTGAAACAGTTAAACGGTCTGGTGCTAGAGTAATAGGACCAATACCACTTCCAACAGTGAGAAACCGTTGGACAGTGCTAAAGTCACCGCACGTGGATAAAAAATCACGCGAACAGTTTGAAATTCGTACACATAAAAGGGTTCTTGATATTATGGAACCATCGCCAACAACTGTCGACTCGTTAATGAAGCTGGATCTTTCCAGTATGATTGATATAGAAATAAAGTTGTAGTAGAGAGCCGTGAAAAGTTTAATTGGAAAAAAAGCTGGAATGACCCATATTTTTGATGAGTCCGGCGATGAGATTCCGGTCACTGTGCTAGAGATGGGACCGTGTCCTGTCACGCAAATAAAAAGCGTAGAAAAGGATGGTTACGAAGCTATCCAGTTAGCGTTTGAGCCGTTTCAAAAAAAGGACCAACGCAAATTTAAAAAACCGCAAATTGGCCACTTTAATAAGGCCAATATTAAGCCATACTGTCATCTCCGTGAGTTTCGAGTTGAAGATGGACCGGAAAAGCTTAGTGTTGGTGATGTCCTAACAGTTGAGATCTTTAATGATGTTGAATTTGTTTCTGTTACGGCTACAAGTAAAGGTCGAGGCTTTGCTGGTGTTGTGAAAAGACACGGGTTTTCTGGAGCAAATATGACCCATGGTGCTCACGAGCAATTTCGGCACCCAGGTTCGATTGGCATGTGTAACTTTCCCGGCAGGGTTTTACCAGGGAAGAAACTGCCAGGACAATATGGTTCCAAAAAAGTAAAAACTCTTAACCTTGAAGTTGTCAAAATTTTTTTGGAGCGAAATATTTTACTTGTTAAAGGCGCCACTCCTGGCCCTAATGGCAGTATAGTTACTGTCGAGCAAAGCTCGAGAAAAAAGAAGAGAGGCAAACTAGAGCCCATTACTAAGAAGACGTAACGAGAAATGCAAATAAATGTTGTAGATGCGAAAAAGAAAAGAGTCGGCAAAGTGGAATTGCCAAGCTCAATCTATGAAACTGAAATAAAATCCCACCTTTTTCACGACGTGGTTGTTTGGCAGATGGCCAACCGCAGACGCGGAACCCATAGCACAAAAACACGAAACGAAGTTAGAGGTGGTGGCAGAAAACCTTGGAAGCAGAAAGGGCTTGGCCGAGCCAGAGCAGGATCAATAAGGTCCCCGTTGTTTAGGGGTGGCGGAGTCACTTTTGGCCCTAAACCGAAATGTTATGGCTACAAGTTACCGAAGAAGGTTAAGCAGGCTGCTTTGAAGAGCGCGTTAAGCCTTAAAGCTAAGGACGAGGCTATGATTGTGCTGGATAAGATAGAATTTGCTGAGGCGAAAACAAAACAGGCCGTATCACTTTTAGCCTCTCTCGGTATTACCGGAAGAGCTCTTATTGTGCAGGGAGAGCGTAGCAACAACGTTGAACTTAGTTTTCGAAATATTCCTGAGGTTTCAGTTGTTACCGCTGACCGGTTGACTGTTTATGATATTTTAAACTCTGATATTTTGCTTTGTCTGGAGAACTCACTGGACAGCATTGAAAAGAAATTAAGCTGATGAAGAGTGCATTTGACCTTATAAGGTCACCAATAATCACAGAGAAGGCTACAGATGCTAGGGAGTTTTACAATAAAATTACATTCTCTGTTGACCCAAGAGCAAACAAGACTGAAATTAGATATGCCGTTGAAGAGGCATTTAAAGTTAAAGTGGAAAAGATTAACATTCAAACCGTTACAGGTAAGAAGAAGCGACTTGGACGGCATGAAGGGAAAAGGTCTGATTGGAAGAAAGCAATAGTTACGTTAAAGGAAGGCGACACCATAGAAGTGTTTGATCAGGTATAAGTCCATGGCACTTAAAAAATACAACCCAATCACCCCAGGCCAACGTAATAAGACAGGTCTTGATTTTAAGGAAATCACGACTGACAAACCCGAAAAGAGCCTGCTTTTGCCAAAGAAGCGGTCCAGCGGTAGAAACAATCTTGGCAGGATAACTTCTAGGCACCGTGGAGGCGGACATAAGCGTAGAATACGGATTATAGATTACAAAAGAGATAAAGATGGTATTCCCGCTAGAGTTGTCAGTATAGAATATGATCCTAACCGTTCCTCAAATATAGCACTGTTGACATATTCAGATGGTGAGAAACGTTACATTATAGCGCCACAAGATATCTCTGTTGGCGACACACTCATGAGTGGTGAAAAGGCGGAAATCAGAGCTGGTAACAGTCTTCCGTTAAAATCCATTCCGGTTGGGTCTGTTGTCCACTGCATTGAGCTGAAGCCTGGCAAAGGAGCCCAGATGATTCGCGCTGCTGGCAGTTCTGCCCAATTGATGGCCAGGGAGGGTTCTAAGGCTTTGTTAAAACTTAAATCAGGTGAAGTAAGGAATGTACCAGTAACTTGTAAGGCCACTATAGGGGTTGTTGGAAATGCTTTACAGGAAAGAATGTCACTTGGAAAAGCAGGAAGGTCACGTTGGTTTGGAGTAAGACCCAAAGTGCGCGGAGTTGCAATGAATCCAGTGGATCACCCACATGGTGGTGGTGAGGGTAAAACCTCTGGAGGACGCCATCCTGTCACCCCTTGGGGAAAACCAACAAAGGGTTACAAAACTAGGAAGAAAAATAAGCGTTCTGATAACGAAATTGTCAAACGTAAAAAATGATGTAGGGTAGGGTTAGAAATATGACAAGATCTTTAAAAAAGGGGCCTTACGTAGAAGACCACTTAGTAAAAAAAGTGGAAAAAATGTCTATCCAAAAAGACAAAAAAATTATCAAAACATGGTCACGTCGTTCCACAATTACCCCTGAATTTGTTGGACTTACATTTGCCGTGCATAATGGCAAGAAGTTTATTCCAGTATATGTGACAGAAAACATGGTTGGGCACAAGCTGGGAGAGTTCTCTCCTACGCGCACTTACCGTGGTCATGCTAGGGGGGACGGCCATAGGACCACTGGGAAATAGCCGTGGCTTAGCTTATTCCACTTATCACAACTTAGACTTGCGTTCTTCTAGTATCGCCAACTCTAAAGAATCACATTCTGTCGAACTTATTATTTTTTTAGTTTCGTTCTTTTTTCTACAAACTCTATCAGTAACCGTACACCTATACCAAGGCCACCCTTACTAAGATAGTGTCTAGGTTTGTTGGTATATGCCGTGCCTGCAATGTCTATATGAGCCCATTTATTTTTATTAATGTGTTTTTTTAAGAACGTCGCAGCCGTTATTGCACCGCCCCAGCGTTGACCTATGTTTTGCACATCAGCCACACTACTGTTTATTTCTTCTTCATAATCTTCCCACAAAGGCATGGGCCAACATCTTTCACCTGTCTCTTCTCCCGCTTGCCGAATTTGCTCCAATATTTGTTTATCGGTGCTGAATAACCCTGAGGCATGATTCCCTAGAGCTACTGCGCATGCACCAGTTAAAGTGGCAAGATCCACGATGCAGTCTGGTTTGTATCTATCGGCATAGGCAATGGCATCGGAGAGGATTAACCTACCTTCGGCATCAGTATTTAAAATTTCCATTGTTACTCCAGACAAACCAGTCAATACATCGCCAGGTTTATAAGAATTGCCACCGGGCATGTTTTCAGTTGTTGGCACAAGGGCAACAATATTCGCTCTGAGATTTAACTCAGAAGCTGCTTTCATTGCACCTAAAACAGCCGCTGCACCCGACATATCCATTTTCATTTCTTCCATATTTGCAGATGGTTTTATTGAAATACCGCCGGTGTCAAAGGTAACTCCCTTGCCAACCAACACGATAGGTTTTTTGTCTGTTTTTGAGTTCATGAATTCCAAAATGATAAACTTGGCTGGTTCATTACTACCTTGGGACACTCCCATAAGGCCTCCCATACCTAGTTTCCTTATTGAACGTGGTCCCAATACTTTACACTTTAGCTTACCCTTAGCTAACTTTTGGGCTTGCGAAGCTAGGTAACTAGGGGTGGCGTAGTTTGAGGGGAGATTTATTAGATCGCGGGCGAAGCATACTGCTTCAGCCAACTTTTTCCCTTTTTCCACACCTCTTCTAACAGCAACTCCATCTGACTCCTTTTCTAACAAAAATGTTACTAAATCGATTTTTCCATCACTCTTTTTTGTCTTAAAAGTATCAAAACTGTACGAGGCAAGAATAATTGCTTCTGCTAACGCTTGTGCCAGCAGGCCGGAAGACAAGCTGTTAAGCGGATGAGCTGCCATAGTAATTCCAAAGGCTTTTATACCAGATGCCCGCATGGCTGATGCACCCTTAGCTCCAGATCTCCTTGCAGTATCTAGAGTGATGTCCTTTTCTATGCCAAGACCGACCAAAACTATTCTTTCAACTTTAGTCATCCCTAGTGTATTTAAAGAGAGAACTTGTCCAGCTTTTCCTTTGAATTTTTCGGTTCTAGCTGTCTTTTTAATATGGCCACTAAGAATTTTGTCTAGTGCCGCAACATTACCATTGTTAATCTTGTTTTCTGTTACACCAATCACAAGGCCTTCCGCCTTAAACTTGGTAACACCTTCTAATTTAGTTGAAAACTTCATTTTATATCCTTAAGCTTAATATTAAGTAACCAGACAGGATCATTGTTGATGTATCCCCCGAGTATAGAGCCAGCGTGCCATCACCTTTATGATTATTGCTTAGATACCCCTTAAGATGCAACTACATCATAAATCACCAATGGACGCATCCATGACATGAAAGTAAAAGTAGGTAGAAAGCTTGTTCAGAGTATGCCAGCATCAGTTCGTTCAACCGGTGAGTGTGGGGTCCAATTTAAAGAAATGGCGGAGAGGGAGGGATTCGAACCCTCGGTAGGCGATAAACCTACACACGCTTAGCAGGCGCGCACCTTCGGCCGCTCGGTCACCTCTCCATGTTAACACTTCGGTGCTAAAACCGGAGTGGATTATAGCAAAGGCCAGCCTAGTTTGGCAAAATAAGACATCGTACCATTGTTATTATTTTTTATCTTTGGAAGGAATTATGCTATGAGTTTTGAAGAAGAGTTTAAAAAACTTGTCGATGAAAAAGGAGAAGAAGGGGTAAAAGAAATCCTTGATGGCATTGAGAAACTTTATGGGTATAAGCCTCTAGTAACAAGAGTATTGGCAGAGAATAAGTTGAGCTTTCTGACTAGCGTTTTGAAAAATAGGGCCTTACTCCACCCAGAAGATGGGGTTTTGAATGACGAGACTATTGAGCTGATTACCATCTCAGCCGCCACTGTGTTAAGGTGTGATTACTGCTTGGAGCACCACATACAAAGAGCTTTTAAGCTTGGTGTTTCTAATGAGGCGGTGTTCCAAACCATTATGTTAGCCTCATCCATGGCCGAGTCAGCGAGTTGGTCTACAGGTTTTAGAAAGTATAGACAGATGAGTGCCAAGTTTTATGGGAAAGAAGAAAAGGAATAAGGTTGTTCGTCAAACCTGCTTAATATGCGAGTTTTTATTCACGAGTTTTTTTGTGGTGGCGGTCTTCTTGGTCAAAACTTAGAACATGCTCCCATTGTAGAGGGTGGGGCCATGCTAAGGGCTACGGTTGACTCGTTTTCCCAAGTACCAGGGGTAGAGACTTTTTCTCTTGTAGACTACCGTATTGCCGATCTGTTTGGTAGTTTGCCAAACGTGACTGTTGTTGAAAAAAACTACAGGTCAAACTATTGCAGTGCTCTTGACAGGTGCGATGCAGCGTTAGTTATTAGCCCCGAAACTGGAGGCGAACTTAAAAATCATTTAACCTCTATCTTGCATCGGGGGAAAATTAACTTTGGCTCGACCCCCGAAACCATTGTTTGGACAGGCGACAAGTTTCTTTTTTGGCAGATGCTGACAAAAGTTGGCATTAATTCACCCCAAACTGAACCAGTAACTTCATTTTTTGAACCTTCAAAGGTATTTATAGATAAGTGGATCTCAAAACCGATAGATGGGGTTGGATGTAATGGTGTTAGTTTGCATCAAAATGGAAGTACGTCGGATTATACAGGCGGGGTAAGGTTGATAGCTCAGGAATATGTAGAAGGAGACCCTATGAGCCTAAGCATTATTTCATCACCTTCTCACGACCTAATTTTATCTGTAAATCGGCAACATGTAACCCAAAGTTTAATTGGTGATCGGCAAGTTCTTAGTTATAATGGAGGTGAAATATTGTCCGTTGAACCAGATAAGCAGTTGAAAAATTTAGTTAAGAGAATAAAATCAACTTTCCCTCAGCTTTCTGGTTATTGGGGACTTGACTACATAGACAGCGTGTTAGGGCCGGTGGTCATAGAAATTAATCCTCGTATAACAACTAGCTTTACTGCCCTAGTTAAAGCCTTGGATCAGAACCCAGCACAATTAATTATGCTTGCAGCCACCGGTGGTGATATTGATGTGGGTGTTACGAGATCAGGTATGCTGTTTGGTCTAGATGGAATGGAGCTAATTTGAAGATTCTTGGACTAGACATTGGAGGGGCCAACACAAAATATACCTCGTTAGATGAAGGTTACGGGGAAAAAATACTTGAGCAAAAAACTATACCTTTGGAGCTTTATAAAACTCCGGAATCGCTAGCGCCTATGCTCAAGAAAATTATAAGAGATACTAAACCAACAGATATTGCGATAACTATGACAGCTGAACTATGCGACATTTTCCATAATCGAAATAGTGGTGTCTTTTGGATTATTGACCAGTTGTATAGTGTTTGTGCTGAGATACCGTTGTACTTTTTTTCGATTGAAGGCGGCTTTATTCAGCCACCTATTAACCAAAGAATGGCCCCACTTGTGGCTTCGGCAAATTGGGCTGCTACCGTTTGGTGGTTATCCACTTTGGTGGAAGATGCCATTGTAGTAGATATTGGATCGACAACCACTGACATACTCCCCATTAAAGGAGGTAAATCTGCAGTTTTGGGGAGAAATGATTTTGAACGGTCTAGATATGGTGAGTTAGTTTATTGTGGGTACCTGAGGACGCACCCGATGGCCGTAACCAACTCAGTAAACATTGATGGTGTGGTGACCCCAATTTGTCCAGAATATTTTTCTACCATGGGCGATTTACATCTAATTTTAGGTGAGATTGACTCGAATGCTTATACAATAGCAACTCCAGATGGAGGTCCGAAATCTAAGCGAGGGGCTATGGCTAGATTATCGCGACTTTTTCTTACAGACCCTGAGCAACTAAAAGAGGATCAGTTGAAACTTATTGCTAAGCAAATAGTTGAGATGCATACCATGATCTTATTTGAAAAAATAGAATTTGTGGCTACCAAAAGTGGTCTTCAACATGATCCAGTTATATTCATTGGGGCTGGAAAGTTTTACAAAGAGAGGGTAAATCAATGGATTGGCAACAGAAACCCAAATAGGTTATTGCAATCTCAATTGATAGGAATTGACCCGTCCTCTTGTGTGGCTCTGCTTTTACAATCAGAAATGAATAACTACCACTATAGGTAGTGACTTATGTTTTAGGGTGAGTGAAGGTTTCGTGCTGTATATACTGAAGAAATATGCGTTTTTGTTTATACGACCGGCCAGCTTTGACTTTTACTCCCGTAAAACCTATCCTGTTGGGCAATCTGGATTTCTGGGAATGGAGAAGTGAATGGGTAATTACTCTCTTATATGTTGTGCAACAGGTGGTAAAGTTAACTTAGCTTCCCCATTTAATTTTACTGCTGATTGTCACAACTCACTTGTTAAAACGCAATTTATCAAACCAACACTTAAAATACGCTCTGAGTTCCCCGGGCTTTGGAAATTCATCGACTGGCTTCCTGTGTCACGGCCAAATAAATATGCATTTGGCCCTGTTACTTATAAAAGCAAAATGCTAGCAAAAGAGTTGGGGCTAAAAAACCTTTGGCTCAGCTTAAATGGCTACTTCCCAGAATTTAAGGCTTACTATAAAACATGTACGTTTAAAGAATTACATGCTGTTGTTACTATAGAGTATGCTAAAGAACATGGGGTGGATAAACTGGTTCTAGCCTCTGCAGGTAATACCGGTGTGGCCTTTACTTTTATAGCGGAACTATTAAATTTTCCAATTGTATGCGTAATTCCTGCCAACTGTATGTGTGGTGTCAACATACCCAGCATGTTGATAAAACATTCAAAAATCATTATGCTCGAAGATGGAGACTATTCCGATGCAATTGATATTGCAAAACGCATTAGTAAAGTTAAGGGTTATGTATTTGAAGGTGGCTGCCACAACTTTGCAAGGAGGGCAGGGCTTTCTGTGCCTTACCTGGATGCAGTGACAAAGATTGGGCAAATACCAGACCACTATTTCCAGGCCGTAGGAAGTGGCACTGGGGCGATAGCGTCATGGCATGCTAACGAACTTTTCATAAAGGATGGTTTTTTTGGTAACAAATATACCAAAATGCACCTTTCCCAGAACCACCCTATGACCCCAATGGTTTCAGCCTGGAGTGAAGGACGAGATCATCTTATAGAAAAACGTGACATACCTGAGGATGAGGACGTTATCAATATTGTGGCTTCTAGGGTGCTCTCTACTAAGTACCCTGCCTATTCTATTGGTGGAGGGGTGTACGATGCTCTGAAGGCAACAAACGGATATATGTATAGTGTTAAAAATAAAGAGATTTATGATGCATTGGCGCTTTTTAAAAAGCTTGAGGGTCCGGATATTTTGCCTGCTTCTGGTGTAGCGCTTTCATCCCTGATGCAGGCTATAAGAGAGGGCAAAGTGGCTAAGGACGATTTGATAATGCTAAACCTTACTGGTGCAGGAATAATACAGAGGCATTTAGACCTTTCTGTCGTGCCTATTAAAGCAAACCACACAATTTATAAAGATGTGAGTGACGAACAGCTTGCAGAATTAAATCTATGACACCTGAAGAAAAAACAATTGATATTCTAAGAAAACATAAGGTTGACTTCCTGGGGGTTTTGCCTTGTGACCGAAACAAAAATCTCTATGATGCCCTTTTGTCTAGATTTTATAGTGTGGAACTTGGCCGTGAAGAAGAGGGGTGTGGAATTTGTGCGGGGGCCATAATGGGAGGTGCCAGACCGGCTATGGTTATCCAAAACTCTGGTCTAGGTAATATGATAAACGCCTTAGCCTCACTAAACCGTCACTACGGATTTGCCCTGCCTATTCTAATGAGTTGGCGAGGAGCCGTCAGTGAGACCATCGAAGCTCAGAAGTGGATGGGAACTTATTCCCTGAAAATTATGGAGGCCTTGGATATACCGTATCATGAAATACACACGATAAATGATGTATCTATAATAGATCAAACTCTTGACAGCGTCTATGCGAACAATGAGTTACGCGGCTATCTATTTGAGCCATTTTTATGGACTCAAAGTGACTTTACTGTTGATACAGTACCTAAACCAACATATTCAATGCCAAAGGTATTTGATGCGCCTTATCTAAAGCCTGAGTTTACTCGTTATGAAATGCTCCAAAAGTTGGCAAGTGAACTAACTGGAAAAGCCGTTGTATGTAATCTTGGAATTCCATGCAAAGAACTGTACAAGGTATGCCATCAAAAGTCTAACTTCTATATGCTTGGTTCAATGGGAATGGTTACACCAATTGCACTTGGAATGTCTCTAGTTTCTGACAAAACTGTGATATCGATAGATGGTGATGGTTCAGTACTAATGAATCCATCTACTCTTGCTACAGTTGCAAAGACAGGACCAAAAAACCTAATTATTTTATGTATAGACAATGGGGCATACGGGTCTACTGGCAATCAACATACAGCTACTTCAGTGTGTGTAGATCTTGCAAAAGTGGCACGGGGCTTTGGTATTAGAAGTGTTTTGCGATCCAATGACCCGGAGGAGATTGCCGAAACGCTTGCTGGTTTCAAAAGCAATGGTCCTTTGTTTATTCACGTAATTTGTAAAGCTGGCAATGCCCAACTACCCAATCTGATCATATCCCCACAAGAGATAAGAACCAATGTGGAAAACCATCTAAAGTCGTAAACTTTTAAGGCTAACAATGACTGATATTAGAATAGGGCACCTCTCTACGGCTTATCATACCGCCATAGTAATGATAGGTTCGAAGTCATTAGAGGATGTTGGAATAGACCCACATTGGAAACTATTTGGCACCGGACCATCAATAATCCAGGGTATTAAAGAAGGGGATCTGGACATTGGCTACATTGGTCTACCGCCTACAATTATTGGAATTGCCAATGGTGGAGCAATGAAGTGTGTGGCGGGAGGTCATGAAGAAGGAACTGTGTTTATTGCTAGATCAAAGTATAAATCCGCCGCGGAAGCAGGAAGCATTTGTAATGCCTTGCAACAGTTTAAGGGTAAGACAATTGGATCCCCAGCACGTGGCTCTATACATGATGTAATACTTCGGTACTTTTTAAGCAGAGAAGGGGTGGATAAGTATGTTGATATAATAAACTTTCCTTGGACTGATTTTGTGGGTCAAGCAATGGAAGATGGAAGCATAGAAGCAGCTGTTGGAACCCCATCGCTACAAGTTTCACTTGAATATATAAGCGGAGTTCTCATAAAATCAATTGTTCCTCCCGCTGATCTTTGGCCACACAATCCGAGCTACGGTATAATTGCATCCACCAATTTTATTGAAAAACAACCAGACCTGCTTATGGCTTTCCTGAAAGCCCATAAAAATGCAATTGGACTTATTAAGGAAAAACCAAATGAAGCAGCAAAAATATCTTCTGAGGTAATGGCAGTTGTTGACCCTGGGTTTTTCATTGAATGCTATAAAGTTTCCCCACGATATTGCTGTGCATTGACAGAAGATTATGTAAACTCTACTATGCGGTTCGTTGAAATATTAAAGGAACATGGTTATATAAATAGAAATGTTATCGCCAATGAAATTTTTGACACTTCTTTAATTGAAAAAATTCATCCAGAACCCCATCATTACGATCACTCGCCCCACTTCGCTAACCATAATATGGATCAGAGTTCATCAGGTGCACCCTGATACTAAGCAAACAGTTACTTTCTTATCCTTATAACCGATGCTTTTTATCTAAATTGGCTATGGAAGCTCTAGTTTGGCTAAGACAACGTAGATGCAGATGCTTTGCATTGAAAATTGTTGCCTTAATATGAGAGTATTAAAACTGTATGAATAAAACAGAATGGCATAGATGAACCAAAAAACTGATGGGGCTCGGTACAAACTTTTGTCCAGAGTGAGTTGTCCCGAGGATATCAAGGGACTATCCATGTCGGAATTAGAGCTTCTTGCCGATGAAATAAGGGAGAGGATAGTATCTGTAGTTTCTCAATCAGGCGGCCACCTAGCCTCTAGCCTTGGGGTGGTTGAGCTTACTATAGCTTTACATTATGCTTACGATATACCTAGAGACAAGTTGGTATGGGATGTCGGGCACCAGTGCTATGCACATAAAATTATCACTGGTAGAAATGATCGTTTCAGTACACTTCGTCAAGAAGGTGGTATATCTGGATTCCCTAGCATTGAAGAGAGTGAATACGATTGCTTTAATACTGGTCATGCAGGAACGTCAATCTCTGTTGCGCTTGGTTTTGCCCAGGCACGTGATATAAAAAAGGAAAACAACCAGGTTGTTGCTGTTATAGGTGACGGCTCACTAACCGCTGGGCTTGCTTTTGAAGGCCTTAACCACGCTGGGTCTATGCACACCAACTTGACAGTGATCATTAACGACAACAAAATGTCCATTTCGCCAAATGTTGGAGCCCTTTCCAAGCACCTCAACCGAATAATAACCGGAAAATGGTTTGTTAGGATGGAAGAAGAGTGGGATCAGGTTATGAATGCAATTGCTGGAAACCAAGCAGTACATCTTTCACACAGGATCCGTTCGGCTGTAAAAGGTTTGATAATTCCTGGTAAGCTCTTTGAGGATTTGGGATATAAGTATATTGGTCCTATAGATGGACACAATATCTCCTTTTTAACGGAGACATTAAGAGCTGTAGCAAAACTTCGAGGTCCTAAAATCATTCATATTGTTACTACAAAAGGAAAGGGGTACAAACCGGCAGAAGAAAAATCCCTTCACTTCCATGGTGTGGCACCATTTCACCGTGAAACTGGTTTGCCACTCAAAAGAAAAGAAAAGAAATGTTATACAGACATATTCTCAGATGTCTTGATTAAGTTGGCCAGTAGAGATAACAATGTTGTTGGTATAACAGCCGGAATGCCTGATGGCACAGGTTTATCGCTTTTTGCCAAAAAATATCCAGATCGGTTTTTTGATGTGGGAATAGCAGAACAACACGCTACCACTCTTGCTGCTGGCATGGCTTCAGAAGGACTGAAACCTGTAGTTGCTATCTATTCAACTTTTTTGCAGCGAGTGTTCGATCAGATTATCCATGATGTATGTTTAACAAGTCAAAACGTAACTTTCGCAGTAGATCGGGCTGGAATAGTTGGAGCGGATGGAGCAACCCATCAAGGAGTATTTGACTATGCATACTTGAGGTGTGCTCCTAATATGGTTGTGATGGCGCCAAAAGATGAAAACGAGCTTCAGCATATGTTCTATACAGCACTGGAGTACAATGGGCCCACAGCGGTTAGATTTCCACGTGGAACTGTGCTAGGAGTAACAATGGACGAAGAACTCAAAGCTATTCCAATCGGAAAGGCAGAACTCTTACGCGATGGAACAGATATATGCTTAATCGCCATAGGTGGGATGGTGGAAAATGCTGTGAAGGCTGCGGACATCCTAGATGGACAAGGATATTCTGTGGCTGTTGTAAATGCTCGGTTTGCCAAGCCCATAGACCAGAAGTTAATCACTGAAATGAGCCAGAAATGTGACATGCTAATGACAATTGAAGAGAATACTTTACCAGGTGGGTTTGGAAGTGCTGTTCTTGAGTGTGTTGAGGTCTTGCCCTCTCCTTTAATTCCGGTTCGCCGTCATGGGATTCCTGACCACTTTGTTGAACATGGAGATCCAAACAAAGTCAGGGCAAAACTTGGCCTTGACTCCGCTGGAATTGCCAAGTTAGCTAAAGACTTTATAGTCTCTGCAACGAAAAAAAAACAAACTAAACCGGCAATTCTAGATAATGCTAAAGAAAAAACGGCTGGATCAGTATCTAGTTGAACTGAATTTAGCCGAGAGCCGTAATAAAGCACAGGCTTTAATAATGGCAGGAAAGGTTACGGTTGATAAGCAAGAGGCCAAAAAGGCCGGTCAGGTCATAACCGCTAATTCAGAAATCACGGTAAAAGAAGGGCACGGTTTTGTTTCGCGTGGTGGAGTAAAATTATCTCATGCCCTGGATTCGTTTAAAGTACTTTCAATGGGTAAAGTGTGTCTAGACATTGGTGCTTCCACGGGAGGTTTTACTGATTGTCTTCTTCAGAGAGGGGCTGCAAAGATCTGGGCAGTTGATGTTGGATATAATCAACTCCATTACAAACTTCGTACAGACTGTAGAGTTGTTTGTATGGAAAAAACAAATGCAAGAACATTGGACCCGACTAAAATAACCGATCCGATAAGCTTATTAGTGGCTGATGTATCATTCATTTCTTTGAAGTTGGTTATTCCTCCACTGTTACCAGCTCTATTGCCAAATGCTGACTTGGTGGTATTGGTAAAGCCACAGTTTGAAGCTAACAAAGAGTGTGTAAGCAAGGGAGTAGTGAAAGATGAGAATGTTCGGTTGGCTGTTGTACAAGACCTCATGTTTTATTTTAGATCCCTTGGCTTAGTTACCTCTGGTGTGAAGCAATCTCCGATTACTGGTGCAAAAGGCAACATTGAGACTTTTCTTTGGCTGAATAATTAAATACCCTTGGGAAAAAACTGTAAATTGAGTTTCTCCCTTCAAACCATCAACTGCGGCGCAATTTATGCCAGAAATAATAGAGGCGCTTTGCAGCAAATACGAAAAGCAAGGTCTGCCAGGGGTTCCCTGTTTCAATGACGGTCTTTCGCATCCTTCAACCAGCTACTAGAAAAAGATAATGAGAAGAGTTGGCCTGAACTGACTTCTTTGATTGATCAACGCCGTAAGCTTGTTGAAAGTGAGGTCAAACAACTCATTCAAACAGGACATATGTTAACAGCAGAACAAGCCTTGTATCTGCTTAATCAGATAGGAAATCTTATTAAAAATGTTGTCAGAGTGATTCTGGGGGTGGGGGTGAAATCCAAATACAATCTTATAAAAACCCACTTATTGTTGCGTTTTATAATAAAAATATGATTAAATCGCCGAGGATTAACCCGTTGTTCCAAATTTAATAAATCAAATTTGGAACGGTGGAGAACACATGTCTTCTGATTTCGCTAAGAAAGTGCGACCCGTTGTGGATCGTGAGCTAGCGGAAGATGATGAAGGCAGAGGACCAACTTTAACAGGAGATGAATTGTGAAAGAAATCACACTCAAAGAAATGATGGAGGCCGGACTCCACTTCGGCCACCAAACTCGTCGCTGGAACCCGAAAATGCAAAAATACATTTTTGGAGCCAGAAACGGTATTTATATTGTTGATCTTGAAAAAACGATCGACCTTTTCAAACGAGCCCAAAAATTCTTTAGAGATATTGCTGCCAAAGGGGGCACTGTTCTCTTTATAGGCACTAAATCACAGGGCAGCACAATCATAGAAGAAGAAGCAAAGCGTTGCAACATGCCATATGTTAATGAACGTTGGTTGGGAGGAATGCTTACAAACTTCGAGACAATTAAAACCAGTGTAGGCAGGCTTCGTGAGCTTGATGGTATGCAAAAAGATGGATCGTTCAAAGTGTTGGCGAAAAAAGAAGCTATCCGCTTACAAAAAGAAATGGATAAGCTGGAGCGATACTTGGGCGGTATTAAAGACATGAAAGACTTACCTCAGGCTATATTTGTTGTTGATACGAAAAAGGAACGCATAGCACTCGCGGAGGCATTTAAACTTGGGATTCCAGTGGCTGCCATCGTGGATACTAACTGTGACCCAGATGGAATTGAGTTTGTTATCCCTGGTAACGATGATGCCGCCAAGGCCATAAAGTTGATTACCTTTGCTATTGCAGATGCCATTAAAGATGGCTGTTTGGAAAGTGAAATGAGGAAAAAAACTCTCGCAGAAGAGAAGATACGGGTTACAGAGGCAAAACGAGAGAAGGATGCTGTTAAAAAGAAAGAGGAAGCTGAAAAAAACGAGAAACCAACCGACAAGGGAGCTCGACCAAATTCTGGCGTTGAGGAAAAAGCGAAACCTGTTGAGGAAATTTCACCAGGGCACGAAAAATAATTTTCTGACAGAAAGTAAAATAAGGTAGTGCTGGCTAGGATGACACAACCTAGTTAATAATAAGATTTCAATTCTCATGTTGCCCTAAATGCAGAGGGTTTGTTGAGGTTGGAATAGATTCCATAGGAGGCTTGGAACTAACAAATGAGTATTAGTGCTGAAATGATCAAGGACCTGCGCCAAAGAAGTGGTGCGGGTATAATGGAGTGCAAAGAGGCACTTAAAGAAAGTGACGGTGATATTAATGCTGCTCTAGCCTGTCTTCGCAAAAAGGGATCGAGCAAGGCGGCAAAAAAGGCAGAAAGAAGTACGAAAGAAGGCGCAATTGGTGCCTCATACACTGACCATGTTGCCTCCCTAATAGAAGTTAAATGTGAAACTGATTTTGTGGCTAGAAATGACAAATTTCGGGAGCTGGTATCTGGCCTTGCTTTACACATAGCTAATTCTGATCCAGCAGAAGACGATGATACGTTTAAACGACAACTTTACTATTCCGACACTTCAAAAACTGTTGAGTCTTTAATCACTGAAAATATTCATGAACTAGGTGAAAATATAACCCTTGGACGTAGAGCAAGGATGGAGAAACCTAGAAATGGCGCTTTTGGTAGGTATATACATGGTGTTGGCTCAATTGCTGTCTTGGTAGAAGTTTTATGTAATGCAGAAAGTACGTTAGTAAAAGATAAGTTCAAGGAGCTATGCAAAGACCTAGCAATGCAAATCGCCGCTTCATGTCCATTATCTGTAGAGCCAGAGGGAATGGCTCAAGACCAACTTGAGAAAGAGCGAGAAATTTACGTAGCCCAGGCCAAAGAATCTGGCAAGCCAGACAAAATAATTTCTAAAATTGTTGAAGGTCGTATTAAAAAGTACTTTACGGAAGTGTGCTTGATGGAGCAGGCTTTTGTAAAAGATACTGATAACAGTGTACGTGTTCATATGCAGTCTGTTTCCAAGACTCTCGGCGACGAGGTACACGTCAGCAGGTTTGTACGTTTCCAGCTGGGAGAATAAACTTATAGGAGAATGACTTTGAGCTCAGACAAATTACCTTTTCGACGGGTTCTACTAAAAGTCACGGGAGAGGCTTTTTGTGAGAAAGATAAGTCGGGAATTAATTTTGATTCTGTAAAGCACTTAGCCCAAGAGATTATAGATGGGTCTAAACTTGGAGTTGAGATTGCCGTGGTAGTGGGTGGCGGTAATATCTTTCGCGGGGCTGTTGCCCATGGATCGGGTATGGATCGGGTGCAAGCCGACAACATGGGCATGCTTGCCACGATGATAAACGGTTTGGCACTCCAAGACGGCATTGAACAACTTGGCCACGAAACGCGTATGTTAACCTCAATTGACATACATCAATTAGCCGAGCCGTACGTGCGGAGACGGGCAATGCGTCATTTGGCAAAAGGGCGGATTCTAATATTGGCTGGCGGAACTGGGAACCCATACTTTACTACAGACACAACAGCTAGTTTGCGGGCCATGGAATTAAAGGCTGATGTTATCCTTAAGGCTACTAAGGTTGATGGGATTTTTGATGCGGATCCCATTAAAAACGGTTCAGCGCGAAAGTACCAAGAGCTGAAGTTCATGGACGTGCTTGGAAAAAATCTCAAAGTGATGGATGCTGCTGCCATCTCTTTATGTATGGAAAATAAAGTTCCAATAATTGTCTTTAACTTGACTGTTCCCGGGAATATCATAAGGGTTTTACAGGGCGAGAAAATTGGGACAATTGTAAGGGGGTCGTAGGTTATGATTGATGAGGTTTATAGTGAGGCAAAACATAAGATGGATGTAACTATTGAACATCTTTGTAAAGATCTTGCTGGAATCAGAACTGGTCGTGCATCCCTAGGGTTGCTTGATGGAATAACCGTGGACTATTATGGACAGGAGAGTCCTCTAAACCAAGTGGCAAGTCTAACTTTGCCAGACCCGCTTACAATAAGTGTTCAACCATGGGAAACAAATCTTGTTCCGGCGATAGAAAAAGCCATTTTAGCCTCGGACTTAGGGCTTACACCTAATAATGATGGTAAAGTCATACGACTACCCATCCCTCACCTTACTGAAGAGCGTCGAATGGAGCTTTGTAAAATAGTAAAGAAATGTATTGAAAACTTTAAGATTGCAATACGAAATGTTCGAAGAGATGCAATTGAAAAGCTGAAAAAGCTCGAAAAGGGTGGAAAAATCTCTGAGGATGGGTCTCATACTGCACAGGACAATATGCAAAAGATCACAGATGAACATATTAAACTTGGCAGTAAAATGGGCATTGAAAAGGAAAACGAGATCCTTGATCGTTGATTGGCAGAATAATTCAAAATGAGTTTTGTTGATCTGACAGCCCACATCGAACTCGCATCCGTACCCAAACATTTAGCTATTATTATGGATGGCAATGGCCGATGGGCGCAGAAAAGGGGACTGCCTAGGGTTGAAGGACATCAGGCTGGTGTAAAGACTGTTGATGAAGTAGTCTCTTTTTTACTACAAATTGGCGTACCGTATCTTACCCTCTATTCATTCAGTTCGGAAAACTGGAAGCGCCCACCAGACGAAGTGAGTGCTCTAATGGCAATCCTTAAGCAGTATCTACAAAGCGATTTAGACAAAATGCTGGAAAACGATATCCGCTTTAATGTAATTGGAAGGTTGGATGACTTGCCAGGTTATATTCACGATGTTGTCTTAACAGCTATGGATAAAACAAAAAATAACGAGAAGATGACCCTTACTCTCGCTTTGTCTTATGGGGCACGTGATGAAATGGTTAGGGCTTTTAAGGGAATGTCGGAAGATGTGAAAAACGGCAAACTTGACCCAGAAAAAGTTGATGAAGCCTTAATATCTGGCTACTTGGATACTTCCAATATACCTGATCCAGATCTTTTGATAAGAACCAGCGGTGAGCTGAGGATAAGCAACTTTATGCTATGGCAAATAGCATATACAGAACTTTTTTTTACCGACAAGTTATGGCCCGAGTTTGGTGCCTCGGATGTGGCAGACGTGATTCGTTCTTTCCAGATGCGTGAACGTAGGTTCGGGATGACCACATCCCAGTTAACCAAAAGGGGAAAATAGTCTATGTTAAGGGTTGCGAGTGGAGTGATACTTTCTGCTGGCTTCATTGTGTTCCTTTTTTCTAGCGATGCCAATTGGTTTTTTTTAATGATGGGACTTTGTGCATTTGTATGCATCATTGAACTTGGTTCAATGATGAAAGTTGGAAAATTTCCGTTCAGCACATACACTTGTGCCATTTTGGCTTGTATAATGCTCCTTGCTATCTATTACGGGGAAGAGTCATATGGTATAGCAATGGCTGGGCTGTCAGTCGCAATAGTGTGGACTATTGCTGTACTGTTCAGTGAACACGATGCTGCCCCAATGGCAATAAATACACTTTTTGGCCTCTTTTACATAACTTTCCCATTGGCTGCGTTGGCTCTTATCCGTTCGTTGGAAGAAGGTCAGTGGATGGTACTTATTATTGTTACCGCAAACGCCTTCAGTGATTCATTTGCTTACTATACAGGCCGGATCTTCGGGAAACATAAATTAGCACCAAAAATTAGCCCAGGTAAAACTGTTGAAGGTTTTGCAGGTGGGGTAGTTGGGGCGTTTTTTGGTTCAATATCTGTAAGTTATATATTTGTGCCTGAATTAAATATTCTTCATGCTATTGCAGCAGGTGGTATTGCCGGGGTAGCAGGACCCATGGGTGACCTAGCAGAATCAGCCACCAAAAGAAAAATGGGAGTGAAGGACTCTGGAAAGATAATACCGGGTCATGGAGGAGTGCTAGACAGAATAGATAGCTTGATGTTTACTGCAGTTTTTTTCTATGCCTACTTGGTGCTAGTAGTTTTGTAATGAAAAATATTGTTATTCTTGGATCAACTGGTTCGATAGGGGTAAGCGTACTAAAGATAATACGTGCTAGACCGGATTGTTTCAAGGTCGTTGGTCTTGTGACCAAATCTAACTTGAAAACTTTGGCCAAGCAAATAGAAGAATTTTGTCCTAGCATCGTGTCTGTAGCTAACAAAGAAAAGGCAAAAGAACTTCGTTCTCTGATAACGCGTAAAGTAAAGATAGTTTTTGGCGAAGAAGGATCTATGGAGCTTGCCTCATGCGACAACGCTGATATGGTAGTTTCAGCAATTGTTGGGGCGGCTGGTCTTTCGCCGACATTAGCGGCTATAAGAGCTGGCAAGACTGTGGCACTAGCAAACAAGGAGGCCCTTGTGGCCGCTGGTGACTTGATGATGAGAGAAGCTCGGGCTAACAATGTGAAGGTTATTCCCATTGATAGCGAGCACTCTGCCATTTACCAGATTATGCGAGGTGAAACAAAAAAATCTGTAAGAAGGATAATCCTTACCGCCTCAGGAGGCCCTTTTTTAAAAACGCCGAAGGATGAGCTACAACACGTAACTGTGAAGCGAGCCCTTAGACACCCAAACTGGAACATGGGTAAAAAAATAACAATTGACTCATCCACGATGATGAATAAAGGGTTAGAGGTAATCGAGGCAAGATGGCTTTTTAATATTTTACCTTCTATGATTGATGTGGTCATTCATCCGCAAAGTGCCATTCATTCTATGGTCGAGTTTTATGATTCTTCTATGATGGCCCAGATGGGGCCAGCTGATATGCGTTCTCCCATAGCGTTTGCATTAAATTATCCTAAGCGTTTAAAAGTAGACCTGCCAAGGTTAGATTTCACACAAATCAATTCGTTTACGTTTGAAGCTCCCGACTTTGAGAAGTACCCATCATTGCAGCTTGCCTATGACGCACTGGAGAAAGGCGGAGGTGCTCCAGTCGCGTTGAACGCTGCAAATGAAGTGGCCGTTGAGGCTTTTCTAAAAGGAAAAATTTCATTTATAACAATACCAATAATTACAGAAAAGGTATTGGGCAAGCTTGGGATTGTTAAGGTTGACTCTGTGTCAACTGCGATTTCCATTGATAAATGGGCTAGGGTAAAAGCTCGAGAACAAGTTTTATAAATTCCTATAGAAAATATTTGACTACGATGGGTAGAAGATCTGAAACCATAAGTAATTTTTTAATCCATAAAACTAGCGAACAATGAAAGTATTGCACATCCTCTTTTCAAAGGGGTGGGGTGGTTTAGAGCGTTATGCCATCACCACTGCAGTGTCAATGTCTAAACGTGGTCACGAGATTTATTTTCTTCATCGAGCAGGGACTCAGACTGCTAGGGAACTTATTGAAATGAAAATTGAAGGTGTTGGGTTGTCTCCAGTTAAATATTTAGATTTAAGAGCCATGAGCACGATCAGACGAATAGTAAAACATCAAAACATAGACATCATACATGCTCATCATTCGGCTGATTTGGGGCTGATTGTTCCTGCTCTTATGGGTTTGTCACATGTCAGGCTAATATTTGCAAACTATATGCTTGTTCCAGGACCAAAAGACGATTGGTACCACCGTATGGAATATAAACGGGTGGAGTGTATCATTTCAGGAGCAGAGAGTATGAGGCAAAACAGTGCTGAGTTTTTGCCAATAGACTTGGAACGAATCATACATATTCCTTACGGGATCGACCTTGAGAAATTTGATTCAAAAAAGGTTGAAGGTGTGTTGCGGAATAAATTTTCTATAGATGTTAGGATACCGCTAATAGGAATCATAGGGAGGCTGGATCCGCATAAAGGACAGGATCAAATGATCCGAGCTATGCCAATGATTCTTAATCATTATCCAAAAGCAGTTCTTGCTTTAATTGGTGACGAATCGCCAGAGTTTGAAGGACGGTACAAAATAAAGCTCGAAAGTTTGGCAAAACAGATGAAAGTGTCCAACTCTGTATTGTTCACAGGTGGTACTACAGATACGCCATCGCATTTGGTAGACTTGGATGTTTATGTGTTGGCCACAAGAAGAGAAAGTTTCTCTTTGGGATGTCTAGAAGCTATGGCAATGGAAAAAGCAGTTATTGGAACGGATTCGGGTGGGACAGCAGAAATGTTGGATCATGGTGATTGTGGATTGCTAGTTGCGCCAGATGACCCAGGGTCAATGTGTGAATCGGTCTTAAAGCTCCTCGATAATAAAAGTTTGGCTGAAAGTTTGGCAAAAAGAGGCAGTGAGAAGGTTAGGGCGTATTTCGATAAAGAAAAATCAATGAATACGATTAGCCAAATATATAATGAAGGACTTTTGGCTATCCTAACATAAGCTTACCTTAATCTCATCAATTACTGTTATAGCTCTTTTAGTAACCTTACACCTAACCGAATTTATGCTTACTCCGCTATCACGTGCAGCGATAAGTGCATCCGCAAAATTAGGGTCAGTTTTTCTGTTTGGGGTGAAAGTTCTTGCATCTGAGCGTAGTACAATAAAAATAATAGCACATGCAGATCCTTCACAACTCATTTTAGAAAGAGCTTTAAGATGTGAAGTTCCTCTAGTTGTGGGTGCATCTGGAAATGTTGCTATTCCTCCACGACAGACTAACGTGGCCGACTTAACCTCAACTACCAATGGTAATAAGTTTTCACCTGTAAGAAGTAAATCAAACCTATGAGAGCCTATAACATGTTCTTGCTTCACATCAGAGTACCCATTGAACAACACCAGGCTTCCTTTTCTTACCATTTCAGCGGCTACGTGATTTGCGACAGTGGAGTCAACACAGACCCACCTGTTGGAGAAACTAACTGCGTGTACAGTATACTTAGTTGCTCTATCCAAATTTTGTGCTTCTGATAGAATGGTCCGTCTTCCTGGAGTCAGGAGTTCTTTTTGTCTGCCTGAGTTTGGCAAGTGGGCGTACTCATCCCGACCATTTATTGAGACTAAACAAAGGAACCGATTGAGCCTCTTTTGAAACAGCCCAGTCACTGGTTTGTGACAAAAGATCATTTAAGTTCTGTAGTCTGCGTTAATACGAATGTAGTCTTGCGACAAATCACAAGTCCAGATTTCCCAGGATGATTTGCCCAGGCCAAGGTTGAGTTCAATTAGTATTTCTTTTAAACGCATTTTTGAGGCAACTTTACCCTCCCAGTCTTGGCTTGCAAGTTTGCCTTTTTTATATATAATCACACCATTTATTTTTAGGGTTGCTTTCCGAATATCGATTTTAGCTCCTGAATAACCTGCCGATGCCAAAATTCTACCCCAATTCGGGTCTTGTCCAAATAAAGCTGTTTTAACAAGGTTTGATTTTGCAATTGCTACAGAGGCCTTTTTTGCATCTCCTTCAGATACCGCATCTTCAACTCGCACTGTGGCAAACTTTGTTGCACCTTCACCATCCCTCACAATCATTTTTGCTAGATTAACAGCGACTTCAATTACAGCTTCTAACAATTTCCCGAATAGTTTACCTTTTGGTTTTTCTATTGTTTTTGCACCAGATGCACCATTTGCCATGATAATTAGCATATCGCTAGTAGATGTGTCTCCGTCTACAGTAATTCTAGAAAAGGACTCTTGGTTTACCCTCTTGACAATTTCCTTAAGAACAGGCTTTTTAATAGCAGCGTCAGTGGTAATAAAGGCAAGCATTGTTCCCATGTTTGGATGAATCATTCCAGACCCTTTGGCACATCCTCCAACTGATACTGTAGACAATCCTAGTTTTATACGTTTGGAACTTTCTTTGCTAACCGAATCAGTAGTCATTATTGCTTTGGCAGCAGACTTGCCTCCATAAGGCCCAAGCACATTTGCCAGATTGTCCATCTCTTGAAGTATAGACTTTATTGGCAAAGGTTGACCAATAATGCCAGTTGATGCAACTAAAAATCTTCCCAGCTTCTCTCCAACAGCATTTGCTGCTGCATTAGCCATCGTATTTGCGTCAAATAAACCAGTTTCAGTTAAGGTGTTTGAGTTGCCTGAATTTATGACAATGCCACTAATATGTTTTGATCTTAATCGGTTTTTACTTACTGTTACCGGGGCTCCGACCACTCTGTTTTTGGTAAAAACACCCCAGGCTACACTTGGAACAGTGGACATTATAATAGCCAGATCCAATCCACCGTTTGCCTTTATTCCGCAATTTGTCCCTCCGGCGATAAAATTTTTGGGAATTGTAACTCCTGTTCTTATTTTCATTCCTAGATTAGCCCCTTAGTCTCTTCAAAGCCATACCTTACATTAAGGCACTGTACTGCCTGCCCACCAGCCCCTTTAATTAAGTTGTCAATTGTTGAAGTGATTATTAGTGTTCCAGTGCGAGGATCAGAATGAGCTCCAATAAATACTTGGTTAGTCCCAACAGCCCATTGCATTTCTGGAAAACCATTACAAACAGTAATGAACTTGCTGTCATGGAAATAAGATTTGTATATGCCAGTTAATTCTTCACTGTCAATCTTCTTGTGGAGTTTAGTTGTGATTGTGGTGTAAATGCCCCTGGCAACTGGAAGCAGATGGGGGATAAACAGCAACTTTACATCCTCACTATCAGTTAGTTTAGATAGTTCCTGTTCTATTTCAGGTGTGTGCCTATGTAGAGGAGCACCATAAGCGTAAAAATTGCCATCTAGCTCACTTAACGAATACCTGCTATCTGGTTTTCGGCCTAAACCACTTGAACCTGATACAGTGTTCACAACTATAGATGTGCGGTCAAACCACTTCTGACTAATTACTGGAGCAAGACCAAGTATGATTGATGTTGGGTAACACCCTGGTATGGCTACTACCTTAGCATTTTTTATCTCACCTCTGTATAACTCGGTTAAACCATAGACTGCCTTGCCCAATAGTTCTGCTGCGATATGCTCCACTTTATACCACTCTGTATATATGTCAGGGTCTTTTAACCTAAAATCTGCAGACAAATCAAAAACTGTTTTCCCATTTTTTAAGAATGATTGGACGATACTCATCGACTCCTTGTGTGGTAGGCATAGAAAAACAGCATCACACTTTTCAGCAATAGCCTCCGGGTTGTGCGATTCGAAAATTAGCGGTTTTTTATTTGCAAACTCTGGAAATACTTCTGCCAGCCCATAGTTACTGTATGTGTTCGAGGTTATGCATGTTAAATTAACATCAGGATGCTTGAAAAGAATTTTTAATAGTTCCCGACCAGTGTAACCGGCTGCTCCTACCACTGCCACATCAATCATGGCCAACTCTCCCAAAAAAGAATAAGTAGTTTAATCAAGTTTACATCGTCAACGCCACGGTTACGATAAAGATTCGTGGCATAACGCAAATGGGAAAGGTATGCTTGGGGAAAGGGCAATCCGACCCCACATTAATTCACCCGGGATTTTATTGGATGCTTTTGATCTAACGCTTAGAAAACTGGAAGCGTTTTCTTGCTCCCGGTTGTCCCGGCTTTTTACGCTCTTTTACACGGGAATCTCTTGTAAGCATTCCAGCTTTTTTGATAGAAGAACGAAGTTCCGGGTTATATTCGCAGAGGGCTCTTGAAATGCCATGTTGCAAAGCACCTGCTTGACCAGACAGTCCACCCCCCTTAACTGTGCAAATTACGTCCATTTTACCAGACAGCTCTGTGAGCTCTAACGGTTTGCTGAGCAACGCCAAAGATGAGTCTCTTTTAAAGTACTCTACAGCTCCTTGCTTGTTTACTGATATGTTGCCCTTTCCTGACGTAAGCCAGACCCGAGCTGTAGCCCCTTTCCTGCGTCCAGTGGCATAATATCTGCCCTCAATCTGTAAAGCCATTAATGAACCTCCATTTGAAAAGGCCTCTGAGCCGCATGGGGATGTTGTGGCCCTGCGTATACTTTCAGCTTCTTTATCATGGCATTGCTTAGCCTATTTTTAGGAAGCATACCCTTCACCGCTTTTACAATAACTTCGTCAGGTTTTTTTGCAAGCATCTCACGAGCTGTGGCAGATTTCAGACCACCAATGTAACCTGTATGTCTATAATAAATCTTCTGGTCTAATTTGTTCCCAGAAAGCTTTGCCTTCTCAGCGTTTATTACAACCACAAACGAACCAGTATCCACATGAGGAGTGTAAGTAGCTTTATCTTTACCCCGAAGCACGTTTGCGGCTAGTACGGCTATTTTTCCTAGGGTTTGTCCTTTAGCATCAATTACATACCAGTTGCGATCGTTTAATGGAAAATCTTCCGCTTTAGCGGAAAAAGACCTTTTACTTTGTTTCATAGCATTATTACGGTTATTTGTGTTCTGAAACCAGACATTGTGTATTTTTCCAAGTTGCTTGTCAACCCTCAATCACTATGGCTAGCCACTTTCATGTTCTAAAACGAATAAGGAAAGCCAGAGATATTCTAAGGTCATAGCTACATTGGGAATTCAGCATATGCTATTAAATAGGGAGTATAAACGCTACTCTATTTTGACATCCAAACTAAGTCATTGTGAATCCATCCATTTTCCCCTTCAGCGTCAACAACTCTTATCCAATCACCTTTACGTTTTTTGACCAAAAAGGGATAACCTTCGTATACCTTAAACTTAATGTTCGACTTAATGTTAGACGATTGTCGTACATTTGCTTTTTTGCTTGTTACAATAGCGGCAATACCTTTTCCAACCACTTGGGAATGAACCCAGCCAACGTCTCCTTCGCTGTCCCTTACAACATACCAATCCTTATAGGTTGCCAAAAATTCCAATGGGTAATATTTTTGAGCTTCCCAAATGATTGCGTAATTAGTGCTTGGCCCAGATCGAAATCTTGCTTTTTCACCTTTAATGTATATGTTTTCAGCAAGGGCAATCTGGGATGTAAGAAGCAATAGCGAAGCTATCGATAATAAAGTCAGTCTAAGATTTACTATTTTTGTCATTCGGCACTCCTCCGGTTCCGTTTTCTTTTCTATTTTTTCGGAATTTTAGCGCAGTTCTGTTCCTTTGGGATCTTTTTACCCGTCTTTGAGGTTTTTCTTTTGATTTAGTATTTTCACTATCACTAATTCGAGGTTGTGTGTATGCCTTCTTATCTTTTGGCTTAGGAACTTGTTCACGAACTACCGATTGTTGCTCCACTTGTTCTTTTGAGTTTACACTTGCTGGTTTTAAGGTGCTATCTTGGTTTGCCATCGAAAGTTTATGTTTAAATTTCTTTTTCTTACTCTTTATAGTCCCAGGATCTGCATGGGTTTTGTTTGCCAAGTTCTCACTTGTGGGTAGGTTTGAAGATATATGAATTGAATTGTTACAATCTAAATGTACTGGATCTCCATTTTTATCAATTTCACCTAGTCCATATTCTGACTTACTATTGTCATTAAAGGTAACGCTTATTGTTTCTGTAATCGCATTTATTTGTGTTACCTTGCCTGTCCTCCCATCTGGGGTTTTTGCTGCGCTACCCACCTTTGGCGAGTTTTCTAATAATTTTTTGTAACTAAGGTGTTCGTACTCAAGGCAACACATAAGCCTACCACAAGCACCAGAGATCTTATCCGGGCTAAGCGATAGAAACTGGTCTTTAGCCATACGAATGGAGACTGGAGAAAACCCTGAGGAATACATCCAGCAGCATAGCTCTTTTCCGCAGGGCCCACATCCACCAAAGAGCTTAGCCTCATCACGCACACCTATTTGTCGCATTTCTACCTTTAATTTGGTAAACCCGGACAACTCTTTAACCAGCTCTCTAAAATCAACTCTCTTTTCAGCAGTGAAATAAAATATGGCTTTTTTGCTATTATAAGGATAGCTCACCCTAGATAGGCTCATCGATAGATTGAGTTTGTGGATTTGTTTGCGGCAAAATGCAAGAGCCAGCTTCTCCTTTTGTTTGTTTTCTTCAGCTTTTGCATGATCGGACGAGTTGGCCTTTCGTAAAACAATTCCCAAGGATTGCTTGCAATCACAATCAAATTTTGTTTTTCGCTTTGCAAGAGTTACCAACCCAAAAAATATTTCAGTCTCCTCTTCAACTACGCACAAGTCGCCCACTTTAAGTTCAATACCATTCCAATAACACTTTTTTGCGTGACCACCTGATATAGGTACAACTCCAACAACAAAACACTTTGAAAGGTCCTTTTGTTTACCGTTCAGATTGCCTTCAGCCTTTATACCTTTTGTGAAGTAAGACATAAATCACACATTAAACTCTTGCAAAAGTAAACTTACGACAAGAAGTGGGTTTATATTCCAAGTTCTTCGGGTTTCTATCAAGTCCCCGGCTAGCGTGAACCCGTTTAATAGCTTTCTTTCTGAGTGTCTTTCCGCTATCTCCCCAATTTGGTCAGTGATATCCATGTTGATTAGATTATCATACATTCCAGTAGTTTTGATGATCAATAGGTCCCTTAATAGCTCTTGAAAAACTGAAAGGAACCTGTCTGTCTCCGTTTTATCTTTTGATTTGTCCATTGCTTTAGCTATAGTATGGATTTTTATTGAAGCTAATTTATCCGGTTTTTCTATCATTGATATGATTTGGTTTCTTAGGCCAAGCAGTTCGTCCCCAGTTTCTCTAATGGCTGTTCCCAAGGACCCACGCGAGATGGCAGCTCTAGCACGGGCCTGTTTTTGCTCCATACCATGATTATTCGTTAGATATTGTACAATTGTTTCATAAGGTGCTGGTCTAAATCTAATCGTTTGGCAACGAGATATAATTGTTGGGAGCAAAGCGTTGTAATTTTCCGAAACCAGCATCACAACCGAATCACCTGGCGGTTCTTCAAGAGTTTTCAGGAAAGCATTAGCTGCTCCTGCAGTCATTTTTTCCGCTTCTTTAATGATAGCAACCGTACGGCTGGATACATATGGTTTGAATGAAAGTTTGTTGATAAGGTCTCGCGTTGTATCCACACCAATCTGTTTTAATGTCTGATTCTTTCCAGTCTCAGGGGCAACAATGTGCAGGTCTGGGTAATTATTTTTATTAATTTTCTGGCACGTTGTGCATACTCCACATGCGTCTGTTGTTTCCCCTTTTCCTTGATTCAGGCAGAGAAGAGCTCTTGCCCAAGCCATAGCAGTTGTTTTTTTCCCAACGCCATGGGGTCCGACAAAAAGATAAGCGTGAGCAGTGTTTGCTGAGGAGATGGCACCCCTCAAGCTTTTCAAAGCGTCGTTTTGCCCAACGATATCAGATATTTTATGCACAATGAACTCTCAGTTGTTTTTACCAATCTATGATATGGCTTCATTGACAAGCTGTATAATTTTTGATGAAACGTTTTCAATGCTCTCGCATGAGTCAACCCTTTTTACTCTGTCCGGCTCCTGTTTAGCAATGGACTTGAACCCATCTTGTACGCGAGTGTGAAACAAAACATCTTCCTTTTCAAACCTGCCCTCAATGGAGTTATTTTGATTCAGCCTTCCAATGGCTCGGTTTAGCCCCACATCCACCGGCAGGTCAAGCCAAATCGTGAGGTTAGGCCAGACCCCTGCGCAAACAGTTCGGTTTATTTCTGCTACCATTTCGATTTCTAGACCCCTACCATAACCTTGGTACGCGAGAGTACTGTCCACAAACCTGTCACAGAGTACGATTTTTCCATCGGCTATTGCCGGTTTAATTACCTCAAAGAGAAGTTCTGACCTGGCAGCTGAAAATAGAAACAACTCTGCAAGTGGATCTAAGCTTCCAGTATTAGAATCGAGGAGGATGCTGCGGAGGTTCATGCCAAGTTCAGTGCCACCAGGCTCCACCGTAGCTATCACATCACGACCGCTGTTCGAAAGGGCTTGTACCACTCTGGATATTTGTGTTGATTTGCCAGACCCTTCTATGCCCTCAAATGTTATTAACATTCCACCCTCTTCACTATTTTAAAAGGTATAATTAAAGATCGTAATTTTCTACCTGCATATTTTTTACTCCAAGATCAACCTTAGTTTATTAACAACAAGCTCCGGATTATCGAAATTTGGTGTGATTTTATTCAGGGCTTTTTCAAAACCCGGGACTATAAGATCAGGAGCGATATCTAGCATAGGGAGATAAACAAATTGTTGGGTTAGTAATTGAAAATGGGGAAGAGTTCCTCCATCTTTTTCATCGACGATAGAATCAAACAGAAGTAGATCAATATCTATAGGGCGTGAGGCAAACTTGTTTTCAGACCTTTTTCGCCCTACAATTTTTTCTATCCAGTTAGTTTCGCCACGAACTGCAAAAATATCTTTTTCTGTTTTAACCATCACTGCTAGATTGAGATAGTCTTCCTGTTTTTCACCAACTCCCCAAGCTTCGGATTTATATACTGGTGAAACTTGTTTAACAAGGAATCTTGAACGCAATAAGTTAAGACAATGTTGAATGTTTTTCTCCGGCTCAATGTTTGAGCCAACCCCAAGAAAAACAGTATGTAAGTCATTAGGGCGGGAAATCTGCACTGAAATGTTTTTTGAACCGCGGATGGCACCAGGTTTCGAGACTGTAACTTTGGCATTAAAAACACCATCATTGGCGATGCAAAGCTCTGATACCTTTTCAGCAATGGTTTCAATAAGGAAATACTTGCTTGACTTTACCAAGTCTACAATCGATTTACTTATAGTTTTATAATCAACCGTATCCACTATGCTATCGCTTTTACTCGCTTTGGAAAGATCACAATCAAGCTCTAAACTAATTTCAAGCTTTTGCTTTACCTTTCTTTCCCAATCAAATATCCCGATAATGCACTCTACCTCTAAGTTTTCCAAAATGATCTTATCTTGCATATATAATCACCTTAATATGACTGCATTTATCTGCTGCTTGCCCTTGATAAGGGTGTTATCCAATTATTCCCACTGAAAGAAGCCTAAATATGTGGTGAATACAAACATTGGAATTTGATTTTACAATACTGATTATTCGAACGGCAACAGTAACTATTAAAAGAGTTCATAGACTTACTAACCAATATGCTGTGATGTTGGAGCAAAGAAAATAACATTTAGCCCAAGAATTGATGTTTCCCTTTGTAACTTTGGTGTGCTTTAGGTAACACAACAGCGTGGTCTTACCAATGGGAATCGTTGTAAAGGGTTCCATCGCTTCATTAAATGTTGCAAAAAAATGCTCAATATTTCTTTGGCATACATAACTTTTAGTAATAGAGTAATCATTAACGTTAGAATATGTTAATTTTTCTTTTCTACACGTGTGACTTGTTTGTTTAATAGTGCTTTTCTGGCATCTAGAATGCAGGGAATTAAATGCGAATAGACAAAGATGCCTCTAATTTCAAGTTTGTGGACAAATTGACAAGGGGATGGTTATGAAATCAAAAGACATTGTTTTTGCCGCCATGGAGATGAAAGACCCAGAGAGGGTTCCAGTTGCTCCCTTCGGTTCAGGAGTATGGACCATACATCGTTCTGGCACAACTTTTAGAGAGTTGTCTACTGATGCGGATCGTATGGCTAAGACAAACATTGATATCTACAATAAATTTAAGCCAGACATCGTCTATGTGGGATCCGGGTTTAACAACTTACACGCTGCGGCTCTAGGGGGAACGATAGTGTTTCGTGAAATTGGCGCTCCTGACTTAGAGAACCCATATATTGCCGAACTAGCTGATATAGAAAAACTTGATTTAAATAAAATACCAAAAGACCAGGTTATTCAAACGATTTGGGAAGCTGCGCGTAAGGTTAAAGCAGAGATTGGTAATGATGTTGTTGTAACTATAACTGCATGGGGACCTTTTACATTGGCAGCCCAGCTTGTAGGGGTGGAAACTTTCATGCGTTCTACCTTTAAAAACAAAGATTTGGTTAAGGCTACATGTGAGTTTGCATCCGAAATGATAAAAAGAGTTTTTGAGCCACTAATTGATGACGGAACAGTTGATCTGCTTAGCCTTGCTGATCCAGTTGCATCTGGTGATTTGGTTTCACGCAAACAGTTCGAACGTTTTGCAATACCGCCACTTAAGTTATTCACTGAGTGGGCCCATAAAAAGGGCAAAAAGGTTTTACTTCACATTTGTGGTGACACAAACAACCGGTTGGATCTTTTTCCAGAAACTGGCGCTGATTGCATTAGTCTTGATCACAAAGTTGACCTAGCGCAGGCAAAAATTAAAATTGGGAACAAAATATGCATTGCAGGTAATTTAGACCCGGTAAGCATATTGGACAGGGCTACAGTAGACGATGTCAAAAAGTTAGCTTACGAGTGCTTGGATGCGGGAGCTAGCGGCGGTGGATTTATCTTGATGCCAGGGTGTGATCACCCCCCAAGCGTTCCAGATGATAATCTGAGGGCGTTTTATGATTCAGCAAGAAATTATAAAAGTTCTAATGATAATTGTTAGTAACCTTTTGGTCAGAGCTTAGTTGAGCCCAGCATGCATTTAAGTTTGATAATTTAGTGTGATACTTAGGAGATATATGATGACTGAAGCAGTAATGACTTCGCGGGATAGAGTGCTCAAAATGCTTAGTGGGGAGAAAGTCTCTCCTGTTCCCTGCTGGTCTGGCGTTGGTAATGTCACAACAGCAGGTTTGGACAAGTTGGGATATGATTTTGCCACAGTGCATCATGATGCAGAGATGATGGCTAAAGCGGCAATGAGCACATACGAAATTTATGGATTTGAAGTTGTTACATTCCCTTTTGATCTTTGTCTTGAGGCGGAAATACTTGGTTGTGAGATGAATCCATATGCAGATACAAAAGAGCTTCTTTATCCAACCATTAAAGTGAAAAGTAAAAATACTGTCGAGGATCTTCGTGCCATGGCAAAAGATCCCTCTACCGCAACCAAAGGCCGTCTACCACAACTTAAAGAAGTTGTGAAAATAATTCGCGAAAAGCACGGTAATGATGTAGCCATAGCTTCGTATGTACTAGGCCCGTTTACCTTGGGAGGACAAATAGATGAGCTTGAACCTCTACTCAAAAACTCCTTCAAAAAACCGGAAGAAACCGCCGAGTATTTAGATGCTCTTGCCGACATAATCATTGTTATTGGAAATGAGCTTCGAAATATGGGGATAGATATAATTACAACGAGAGAAATGGGAGCAACAACGGATGTTCTTTCTCCAAGGGTGTTTAAGAAGATAATAATGCCCCCACTTAAGAAGATTGCTCAAAGTCAAACCGGACCAAGCGTTCTCCACATTTGCGGTGCGGTACTCCCCATCATTGATATGATGGTCGAGGCGGGATTTGACGCTTTGTCAATCGACTCTAAAACTCCGATGAATGAGGTTCGTGAGAGGGTAGGTGATGAAGTTGTTATTTGTGGAAATTTTAATCCATTTTTAGCACTTAATAATGGTGAAGCCAGTGATGCCTATAACATGGTAGCAGAATGCATTAAGAGTGGAGTCAATAGCGTCCATCCAGGGTGTGATATATGGCCCAGCGCTAAATCTGAGAACATGGAAGCAATGATTAGGGCTTGCCGAGAGATTCGCCCCTAACAAAAAGTGAAAGTAATAAACTTATAGATTTTGGAGACTAGGTATGGATCAGGCCAAAAAAGATGAATTAGAGAAGAAACTTGCAGAAGGGGTTGTTGAGTTTGATGATGATGAAGTGAAGGAAGCCTCTGAAGAGTGGGTTGCAACAGGTGAAGATACGTATGACGCAATCTTCGATGGACTTGTAACAGGTATGGAAGAAGTTGGCAGGCTGTTTGCCACACAAGAATACTTTGTTCCCGAAATGCTGATGGCAGCTGACTCTCTCTATATTGGGCTCGATATTATGAGGCCTCATATGGTGCCTAGAGACACAGGGGTCAAAGGAACTGTAGTTATTGGTACAGTGCAAGGAGATGTCCATGATATTGGCAAAAACATAGTAAAGATGATGTTCGATGTGGCTGGCTTTCAAGTCTTCGATTTAGGACGCGATGTGCCGCTGGAAGATTTTTTGAAAAAGCAGCTTGAAACAAACTCGGATATAGTATGCCTTTCTGCCATGATGACTACCACAATGATGGGTATGCCAAAGGTCATAGAGATGATCAAGGAGAAGAACCCTACCTGTAAAATCCTAATTGGTGGAGCCCCTATTACAGACGATGTAGCCGATAAATTCGGAGCCGATGGCACAGCAAATGACGCCACAAACGCGCTAGAAGAAGCGATTAAAATGATTGTAGCGCTCAAAGATATTCAGAAAGAAGCCAGTAAAAATTAGTAAGGTCACTAATATTAATATAAAGACGAGTACTGTAGAAAAATGACTCAAGAACATACCGTAATATTTCAACCTTCAGGTCGTAGAGGGAAGATCTCACATGGTACCAATGTGCTGGAAGCGGCTCGGTCATTAGGTGTCGAAATCGAAGCTATATGTGGTGAGAAGAAAACCTGCGGCAAATGTAAAATTCAGATCCAAGAGGGCTACTTTGAAAAGTTTGGCGTTGAATCAAAAATGTCAAATGTTACTCCATTTACTTCGGATGAAGAACGGATGCTTAGTTCTGCCGAAAAGGATAATAACTACCGTCTTTCATGCTTATCAGAAGTACAAGGTGATTTACTTTGTTTTGTGCCTGAAGAGGCTCGTGGTGGTCAGCAAGTTGTTCGAAAAAAGGCTGGCAAGCTGAAGTATAAGCCAGACCCACTATTAAAAATTTATTATATAGAGATGAAAGAACCGACAATCCATGACCCCGAGGATGACTTTTTACGAATTAAACAAACACTCAGAGAACAACAAGGTGTTGTTATCAGCAGAGTCGATTTTTTCTGTCTTCAAAACATGACAAACAAGATTCGTGAGGCAAAATGGAAAGTTACATGTTTTGTCTTGGGCGATGAATTGGTGCGTGTGACCCCAGGTAAAATTGAGAAATACTACGGTATTGCGATAGATATAGGCACTACAACCGTGGCAGCTTATTTGACCGACATGCAGACTGGCAAGGTTGTGGCTACAGATTCAAAGATGAACCCCCAGGTTCGCTTTGGCGAAGACGTGATGAGCCGAATTAGCTATTCTATGCAGAATCCTGAAGGTCTTGGCCAAATGCACAAGACCATTATTGATGCCATTAACGACATAATCGGCAACCTGACGGAAGAACTCAACATTACCAGCGATGATATTTTAGAAATGGTACTAGTCTGTAATACAGCCATGCACCACATCCTATTAAATTTAGAGCCAAAGTATGTTGGTGTAGCACCGTTTCCAACAGCAATGGCTCCGGCTGTCGATATTAAATCGAGGGATCTTGGCCTATGTATTAATGCGGCAGGGAATATTCATGTGCTTGCTAACGAGGCGGGTTTTGTTGGCGCGGACAACTGCGCAGTGCTGATCAATGAAGAGCCATATAACTCCGATGAGTCGGTGCTCATTATCGATATTGGCACGAATGGAGAACTACTATGTGGTTCGAAAAGTTTAGGAGTGCTTTCATGTTCTGTGGCTACTGGTCCAGCCTTGGAAGGTGCTCAAATTAAGTTTGGGATGCGGGCTGCTCCGGGTGCAATAGAAAAAGTAGAGATAGACGTAGAAACACTAGAGCCTAGGTATAAGGTGATTGGTAAAGCCGACTGGCATACCGATATAGCGGAAGTGGACACCAAAGGAATCTGTGGATCAGGAATTATCGATGTTGCCGCAGAGTTTTTTCGCACAGGAATTATAGACAAAGGCGGGCGTTTTTCCAAATATGCGCCGACCGACAGGCTAAGAAACGACGTAGATACTGGTATGCCAGAATATGTGCTAGCCTGGGAATCAGAGACTTCCATAGGCAAAGACATTGTCATAACACAGGGAGATGTTCGTGCTATTCAGTTAGCCGTCGGCTCAATTTACGCTGGCGCATGGATAATGATGCGTGAGCTTGATATCGAGACGATAGACAAGGTAGTACTTGCAGGCGCCTTTGGTTCTCACCTCTCTCAGTTCAGCTGTTTGCTAATGGGAATGTTTCCAGATTGCGATATAAGCAATATTTTTTCCGTGGGTAACTCTGCTGGAGATGGAGCTAGGCTTTGCCTCGTAAATAAAGTGAAACGCAAGGAAGCTGATGAGTGGGCGAGGAAAGTTCGTTATGTGGAACTTACCGTTTTTGAAGATTTTGAGCGAGTATTCATGAAATCGATGCAGTTTCCTCATATGGATCATCCATTTCCACATGTACAGCATGTTCTGGATGAAATACCTAACTGGAAGAAAATAGCAAAAGAAAAGAAGAAAAGGGACAAGGCTTCTGCAGGGGCGGCAAGCTAATCCTTTTTTAATTAACTGTATGACTCGCCGGGAATTACTCCCAATGAGTCCAAAAAATAGCGAGGTGTTTCCTCGCCTGTAACCTTGATGATAAGGGGAGAAGAATGAAAAAACTAGGTGTATGCGTAGTAGGACTTGGCTTTGTTGGTGGCCAGGCACACGCGCCTTCAATGAACAAAATCAAAAACGCCAATTTGGTAGCCGTATGCGATATGAATGATAAGCTGGCGACCAAGTATTCCACGAAGTACGGTTGTAAGAAATACTTATCAACCAAAGAAGCTCTCAAGGATCCTGAGATTGAAGCTGCTGTTATTGCAGTACCAACACCATTCCATTGTTCGGTGGCTATGGAGTTTATTAAAGCGGGAAAACATGTGCTTTTGGAAATGCCTCTTGGAATCAACGTGGGTCAAACTAAGAAGATTATTGCTGCTGCTAAATCTGCCAAGGTAACACTTATGCCAAGTCTTAATTTCCGCTTCGCGCCAATTTACAAGCGTGTCAAGGAAATGATCAAAAAGGAAAAGGTCTTAGGAAAGGGTCCTGTGGCGGTTCACTATCGCGAGTACATTTCTGCCAACCTTTTGGCCGCCCAATGGCCACCAAAATCTTGGGCTTGGGATAAACAAAAATCTGGTGGGCCTCTTTTTACTCTTTCGGTATGGTCAATTGATTTGATGCGTTGGCTATTCGAGGCTGATCTGAAACAACTCCATGCCGTGGCAGAGAACCACAAATTAAAAAAATACGATGGGACTCACGGTTATATGGGATATGCCATAGCAGAGTTTACCAATGGAACCATCACATCAATGGAATATTCAGGTGGAGTATGCAACGACCAAACTGTGGTAAGCATGGAACTGGTTGGTGAAAATACAAACTTGATTACAGCAATTGATACTCACACCATCAAAATAAACACGGATGATGTGCACGAGACCGTCCATAAAGTGCAAGTAGGTGGTCCAAAGGTCTGGGGGCACTATCAGATGGACGAACACTTCGTGTCAAGTATTCTAAAAGGCAAGGCACCTGAAATTACTCCACGGGATGGACTTATTGCAACTGAGGCTGGTGTAAAAATAGCAAAAATGTATCGACAGCTTAAATAATCACTAAGCTGAAAGAAACATAACCCTGGTTCCGGTGGTACGTGTCTCCTAGCGGAGGAAATGATGGGTGCGGTTTACAGTGGAATTGAATCGGAAGATAATTTTTCCAAATCTAACATCGCTAATTTAGGAACTAAATTTTATGGTGGATTCATCCTCTTTTTGTGAGGTTAACGGAGTTGTTATAGAGGACACGTTCGCTGAGGCGTTTCCAATGGTGTATTCTCGTCTGCTGGTTACTGCGGATGACGAATGGTGGCTAAAAGCAGCTTGTGATGCAAGTGTTGGATTTGCAACTTCTGTGATTGGGTGTGGCGTAGAGGCTGGTGTTGAGTATAAAACCAACGACACCCCAGATGGGCGCCCGGGAGCCTATTTACTGTTTTTTACCCAAAGTAAAAAACAGATGGAAGATCAAATGGTAAACCGAATAGGCCAGGCACTAATGACCTGCCCAACAACAGCAGTATTTAACGCCGTAGAGTCTGAAGAAGTCATGGATATTGGCTCAAGTATTAGGTATTTTGGAGATGGCTTTCAATCGTCCAAGGTCATTGAAGGAAAGCGATACTGGCGGATTCCAGTCATGGAGGGGGAATTTGTTCTTGAAGAGAGTTTTGGGAGGCTAGATGGCATTGGTGGTGGAAACTTTTTAATTCTGGCTGAATCGTCCGTCGCAGCCCTTAAGGCAGCCAAGGCCTCAGTATCAGCAATCGACAAAATACCAGGAGTTATAATGCCATTTCCAGGTGGGGTTGTAAGGTCAGGCTCAAAGGTGGGTTCTAAGTACAGCTTTTTAAAAGCTTCGACCAATACCGAGTTTTGCCCAACTATCAGGCGACAGGTAAACTCATTAGTTCCAGACGGCGTTAACTCTATAGTAGAAATAGTTTTAGACGGTGTGGACGTTGAGACTGTTAGTAAAGCGATGAAGGTTGGAATTGAAGCTGCTTGCAAAGTTGACAGTGTGGAAAAAATTAGTGCAGGAAACTATGGCGGTGATCTAGGCCCGTTCCACTTTAGATTGCATGATTTGCTGTTGGGTAAAGCCTCAAGAGTCACAAAAGCGTAATAATAGGAACCACTTTTGCGGGGTTTGTGCTGTAATTTTCTCGGTATACCACAAGAGTGGTTCTTTATAACTGAAACTGAGAACCGAATTTTATACTACCTACTATCACATCGATTTATCTCTTAGAGTCCAAAAAATCCTATAATTTCATTTAATAGGTTTGTGTAAACTTTCTGAGTTTGCAAAACTTAATATAGGCCTTTTAAGTAGATCTATTGAAATAGGTTTTACCATATGATCAAACGAGTATTACAATTGTTCCCAACTGCCCAAAGACTCATCTATGAGTTGGAAGTAACCTTGGGTAAAGGGAGAAATAAAGCAAAGTTAATCCCGGATATGATCACCATAGGTGCTTTTGAAAAAAAACTATTCACCGAATTTTTTCCAGATGTAAAACCCATAGGCCAAGTAGCTAGCTCACTTCTGTTAGCTGATGTTCTTCGTAAACGCTATTCAAGGTCTCAAAGTGGCCCATTTAAAAAAATCTGGCGATACCCAGGATTTCAAAACTCTTTACAACAACTTTTCAATGAATTAGGGCAAGGTTTGGTTGATGACTCAATACTGTCCAATATCAGTGGGTATGCCTTTGGAAAAGATGGTGAGATATCAGATTTGTACCGGGAATATAAAAAAGAAATTAAAACAAAAGGCTTCACAGACCAAGGTTCATTGAAAATCATGCTGCTTGATGTTCTTGACGATAGAGGGCTAACATGTGATTCCTTTTTAGGTGGCTTTGGTTCTGTAACGCTAAAGGATATTTATCAATTTACTCCCTACCGGTTTGAGATGTTTAGAAAACTTTCCAATCTGATGCCTGTAAAGATTATCGCTCCTTTGCCAGATGGCAGGAAAAAAGCATTTGGATTTATGGTTACTAACCTATCTAAATTCGAAGCTCTGGCAGAGCACGACAGTTTGCTAGAAATTGGATATGAGGTTCAAGAACTTGGCCCCATCTCTCCACTTGCAGATACTATCTTTCAAATAGGGCCCGAGATTAATGATAAAAGGCCTGCAATTCCACAGATCCCAATCCTTTCTTGCACCAGTAGATACAGAGAGATTGAAGAGGTTTGCGCTAACATCAAAGAACGAAGGGAGGAAAATGGGCTTGAATGGAGTGATTTTTGTCTAGTGTTTCGTGATACTCGGCCTTACGGTGCCATTGTAGAGAATGTGTTCACCAGATATAAAGTTCCGTTCACAATTAAAAGGTCCATTCCGTTGAGGCAAAACCCACTAGTGCGCGTTTGTCTTTCGTTACTGGAGTTAGCCGATAGTGGGTTTGATCGAGCAGGTGTTGCAGAGATCATTACATCATCTTACTTCAACAGGTTCTCTAGCCTTGATAAGGATGATGTACAAAGATTTTTTCTCGAAGCCAGGATTATAGACGGTAAACCAGCTTTATGGAAAAACCGCTTAAAGTCGGCTCTTGCTGAAAGAAAAGGTGCCTTGAAAAAGAGCGGTCAGAATATTGCTCGCGTTACCTGCGAACTACTAAAAAGAGTTGACCAACTGACTAAACAGGATAGGGCATTGCAGTTTTTTGAGTGTTATCGAAACCTATTGAACTGGCTAAAATTAACCCCAAGATCAGGCAGTGGTGGTCAAACAGGTGAAAAAATAAAATTTCGTGATTTTCGGGCTTATACAAGTTTCTTTAATTTATTGGAAGAGTTTATAAAATACAGCCACGAGCTAAAAATAGGCCTCACTCCCATCGGTTTTGATAAGGCTCGTTTGCTTTTTAATAGCGCGGTGGATTCTCAGACATCGGACGAAATTTCCTCGGTCAACTCTAATAAGGTTTTTGTATTAAATGCCCACGACATTGTGGGCCTGAGGTTCAAACATGTCTACGTTGGTGGGTTGCATGAGGGTGAGTTTCCAAAAGGAATTTTCCAGAATCAGCTGCTTACCGAAGAAGAACGTAGAAGGTTTAATAAAATCCACTTAAAAATTATTGAGGCAGAAGAAAGCATTAGGCTTGGCAGAAGAGTTTTCGATAGTGATGTCGATAAATGGCAAGAAGAGTCGTTGCTGTTTTTCCAAACTATTAGGATGGCCAAAGATTCCATTACATTCAGTCACAGCTATGCTGAATTGGATGGGAAACCGCTTTTGGAATCTATGTTCCTAGCTTCTGTCAAGGATACGACTTTTGCCAACGCGTTAGATGTCGACCGCAGAAAAAATTTGGAAGAAATAACAGTTGTAACCACAAAACCACTAGCATTGCAAAAACCAATGGAGAAGCTTCTAGATCAAGAGGAGCGACAGGCAAAAATCTTGTACGATCTTTTCAGGCCTGATGCGAGTCAAAACAAGCGGTTACCAGCAGACATGGCAATAGTATTTAAAGGTGCGGCAGGAGAAGAAAGGTTTCAAGACCTATTGGGTCGTGCGGTGATTGAGAGAAAACGGAACGGATTTTTACCTAGTGAGCCAAATGGAATCGAGAATTTTTCAAAAGCGTGGCTTGGGTTATTAACAGACTCCATTGGTACCCTTAGAGGATTTGTCGGTAAGGAAAAACACTATAAATATTCCCCTACTTCGCTTGAGAGCTACGGCCAGTGTCCGTTTCGCTTTTTCGTTTCAAAACCACTCGGTTTGCTGGAACCAGACGAAATAGAGTTTGAAATGGATGTTCGAACCAGGGGCACCCTATACCATTCAATTGCCGAAAAGTTTTATAGGAAAAAAATAAAAGAAAAGAGTTTGCCACTGAGCGGAAAAGAAAGCGAATGGGCAACTTTAAAAGAAACGGTAATAAAGGTGTTTAGTGAATGTAATGAAAAGTTGGGAGATCCTAGATTATGGAAGGTTGAGAGCGAGCAAATAATGGCTGTTTTCCGGAGATTTTGGGAAGCAGAGGTGAAAGATCAAAAGCAAACCGGCTACACCCCTGTGGCTGTGGAGTTATCCTTTGACTTTGCAGACAAATGGAAGCCAGATATACCCCCGATAAAACTTGAAATAACTCCCGGCGAAGAACGATTACTAGTTGGAAGAATCGATAGGGTAGATGTTAAACAAGATGGCTCTGGTGCTAGAGTTATAGACTACAAATCCGGATCAAACAGTTCTCTATATAAAAAGAAAATTAAGAAAGAAATGCTTGGTAAAGAGACTTTTCAGCCTCTCATATATAGCATGGCGGCCAAAAATTACCTGTTAGCAAGTGGTTTGTTAAAACCCACTGGTTTTATCGAGTCTGGCTATAGATTGATTGATGAAAAGGATTTCAAGAAGGCATACGTTACTACTAGCTTTGACGACGAAAAGTCATTTAAGGCATTAGTCGCCAAGATGATCTTAGATATAGAATCCGGAAGATTTCCAGTAGACCCAGTTGAATGTGGCTATTGCAATTTTGCGGGCTTGTGCAGGCTAAGTGAAACGGATGGGTAAATGGGAGACGACTTAAAGCGAGCATTGGAACCAGCAGGAGACATAGCGGTCATAGCTAGTGCCGGAACCGGTAAGACTACAAGGCTTATGAAATTGTATTTGGAGGAACTGTGCAAGGAAAGGAATGGGAAGTTTACTGATGTCAACTCTATTGCCGCTATAACATTTACTGTAAAGGCAGCCAACGAAATGATCGACCGCATTCGCGGAGAGATAAAAAATGAAATAGACAACCTTGCTAACGCCGATCCAATAAATGGTTCCTCTGCCAACTTATCCAAAGATGATTCAAGTTGGAATAAAGAAAAACGGCTGTTGGCCCATCTGATCAGGCAGAGGCAAGCACTAAATAGTGCTCATATATCCACCATTCATTCTTTTTGCATGCGCTTACTATATGAGTTTTCCAATGTGGCAGGAGTCGATCCCATGTTCCGGGTAATGGGAGAAAGCGAGTCGAGGGAACTTTTAGATTCAGTAACACTAAAAGAAATCCGTAACGGCCTTGGAACACTTAATGAAGGCATTGAGAGGCTCGTATTGTGTTATGGGTTAAGTAAGCTTCAGTCACATATACAAGATATTATTTTTCTGTCACGATCATGGGGTATTGGGCTTTCTCAAATGAAAACCAAGAGACATGTGACGCTGGTTGAGTTAAGGGAAAAGAGAAAAGAAACTATTGATGGCTTAAAAAATATGTTGCCGGAGCTAAGTGGATACGGTGGAAAAAGCTATGAGGCAAAACTTTACAAAATGATTGAGGAGATTCCAGACCTACTAGATATTGATATTGAGCTAGATCGGAAGACTGCATTTAAACTGTTTAAGGTGGGAAAAAAGTATCTTAAAGGAGCAGGGAATCGAAAAATTACTAGCCCCGAGCCAGCACGCACCGCAAGTAAGTACGTTCTGGATATATGCCTCCTAGCTTTAGAGAAAGATGAATCATATATAGTAAAAGACTTTTCAATGCTGATGGGTAGAGTCAGTCAAAAATACCTAAACGCAAAGGATCGTCTGGCCGTACTTGATTTCACTGACCTAGAGGAGAAGGCTCTGGGTTTGCTAGAAAAGAACCCCTCTGTTGTAGAACTACTCAAAAATCGTTTTAATAGAATATTGGTTGATGAGTATCAGGACATCAACGGACTGCAAGATAAAATTATTTCCTATTTGGCACCGCCAGGCGATAGAAGGTTAGCAATAGCTGGTGATCCCAAACAGTCAATATATTTATTTAGAGGAGCCGTTCCCACAATTTTTGGGGATACAGTGGAGAAAATAAAAAGTGCAAATGGAAGTTGTGAGCGGCTAACTGTAAACTACCGTTCAACACCATCGCTTGTAAAATTTTTTAATGACTTCTTCCAGGGGCCACACGTTCTGGGGGGTCAGTTTAGTAAAGAAGACCTTATAACCCCTGATTCTAGTCTACAAGGTCAACATACTGCTTCTCCCGTCATGTTAATAGATTGTACCAACGAATTGAATAACAAAGACTTAAGTGCAATGGACACACGCAAGCTGGAAGCCAAGAAAATAGCTGCCCACATTTCAGGGCTAATAGAGTCAAAGAGAACAATTTACGGAAAGGAAGAGAAAAAGCCTATTCCGATTGAGTACGATCATATCGCAATATTGCTAAAGACATTTACGAACCACAAAGTTTATCAAAAAGCCTTGAGAGTTCGGGGCATTCCCTGTCAGGTTGTAGGGGGCAGAGGGTTCTATCAAACCAAAGAGATAAAAGACTTTTCAAACATCCTATCCTTTCTTTACTATTCCGGTGATCTGCTTTCGCTTATTTCAGTGCTCCGATCTCCTTTAGTTGGAATAAGCGATGATGGCTTATTGAAGTTGCGCCGTGATGAAAATGGAAACGAGAGGGATACAGTAGATTTGTTTCTAAAACAACTAGATTTCCCTTCTGGTATGCGTAAAGAGGACCAGTATAGGATTGAATTATTTCGTAATAAAGTTATCAGATGGAAGGAATTGCGCGACTGTGTAATGCCATCTGAATTGCTTGAAATGATACTTGTTGATACAGGTTACAACTCAGTAATGATGGGTAGTCTGAATGGCGATCAGGCAATGGCTAATATTTTTAAGCTCATTGAGATGACAAGATTACATGAGGCAAAAGGAGGCAGCCTTGGGAAATTTATATTGCGATTGAAGCAGAGGATTTCCCAAGGATTGGATTCACCTGAAGCAGACATTTCGGCTGATGTAATTAATAAGGGGAAGGTGAGAGTTATGACAATACATCAAAGTAAAGGCCAGGAATTCCCTGTTGTGTTTGTTGCTGATATGACCGGTGGCAGAAGATCTTCTAATTATAAAAGAATTAATATATCTTCAACGGTAGGGCTTGGAGCAAGTATTTACGACTTGGAAGACAAAGAATGGGTTGATGGACCAGCATTTCAAATTAATAAAACTAACGATGCCGAAGAAGAGGAAAAGGAGTTTAAGCGCCTTCTTTATGTTGCCACAACTAGGGCAGAGGATTTTCTTGTCTATAGTGGAGGAAGTGGTAAAGGTACGTGGATGAACCCGATAAGGGAGTTTATTGACTGCAATCACGTTAACGATGTACTGATGATTAAATCACCGACAAAATCTGGGCAAGATATCTCACCTATTGTAGATTTAATTATCACGGGGAACCGGCCTTATTTGGTTGATGAAAAAAAAGCGATAAAAAAACTAGATATGGAAGCACTGATACATGAAGTTAAAGTAACGGTAACCGAACTTGCCATGTTTAAGCAATGTCCAAGGCGATATTACTATCAAAAGGTAATAAGTTCGGACAACGTTTTGACTGGCAAAAGTAGTATAGGCAAAAGAAAAGATGAATCTGCTATAAGTAATGGTAACAATGTCCATTCATTCTTGGAGAAGGCGCCAATTGGCAAAGGGAATGATCTGGTGGAGTTAGAAAAGGCCATACTTTCATACTTTAAGGACTTCTCACAAAAACAAAAAGGATCACTTGCAAAATCAATTACTAATGCATTTGTAGAGAGTCCACTCAGGGGTATATGGAGCGTGGAACCAGGTGCAATAATGCGGGAAATGCCAATAGCTGTAAAGCTTGTTGATGATGATATTATTCTAACATTAACCGGGGCGGTAGATATCATTTGGTTTGATGGGGAAAGATGGATGGTTGCTGACTACAAATACTCTGAACGACCGAAGGATGAGCTAGCTTACTTCTTTCAGATAAAACTGTATGCCCTCGCCGTAATGCTCGCCCACAATATGGATACTTTGGGGGCAGCAGTGGTCTACCTGAAAGAAAGAAGTAAAATGTCGTCTTTTATTAACTTTTCACACCAAGATGGGATAGAGCTAGGCAAGCAGGCATTAGAAACCGCTAGACAACTTGTAAGGGTAGAGGGTAAACCAGAGGAGTCATGGTCTCAGTGTGAAGAAAAGCTTTGTAGAGAGCAAAACTGCAAATACTTAGGATTATGTTGGGTTAATGCGTAGCATGCTGATAGTTAAAGAAGCCAACAGAACCTGTAGTGGAAGCAGTGTTAGCATTGCTGTTATCGACGAAGTCTGCTTACTGTTTTACTAGCCTAATCAATCAAAACAGGACCGTGGCAAGTTGCATTGGAAAATTATCGTCTTTGCAAATGTTTTAGAAATGATGATTTTTCAGTCATTATCATACTGTCTTTTTCAAGCAGTGCTTTTTTGTAGGCTTCTAGGGAGCGAATAAAAGAGTAAAATTCTGGGCTTTTCCCAAAAGCGGCAGCCGTAATTTTAATTGACTTAGCGTCACCCTGACCCCTGATTGTTTGTTCTTTTTTGTATGCCTCGGCTAAAATTATCACTTTCTCTTTATCGGTTGTTGCTCTTATCTTTTGGGCCGCTTCCTTGCCTTCTGAACGAAACTGCTTTGCTATTCTTTTACGCTCTTCCCTCATCCTGTTGAACACAGCTAGCTGGTTTTCTGGTGGCAGGTCAGCGCGTTTTATCCGCACATCCGCAATCTCAATTCCCATGTTTAGTACTTTGACTTTGACATTAGAGCGTTGTGTGACCTCTTTCATAAGTTTGGCGCGATCTGTAGAGACAATTTCAAACAGATCGTGTGCGCCAAAGTCCTGGCGTAATTCCGAATAAATAATGTCGCGTAGCCGATCACGGGCAACTGCCTCGGTTTTTACCCTTGTATAAAAATGTTCGGGATTTATTATTTTCCATTTTGCAAAATTATCAATTACAAGCGTCCTTTTATCCTTTGTAACCACTTCAGTAGGTTGCACGTCATGGTCTAGTAAACGCTTATCGTAATAAATTACAGATTGGATAAAAGGAGTTTTTCTATGGAGACCGGGTTCTTGAATGGTTCTTACAAAACGTCCAAATTGAGTGACAACTCCCTGCTCGTTCTCATTTATGATGAAGAATGCTTCTAGAGCTACAAAAATAATAGCAGCCAAGGCTAAAGGAACTAATATGGACAAGACATTTTTATTTATCATGTGGTGGTTACTTCCCGGTTCCCTTCCGATCTAGTTGTAGCAGCGGCAAGGTTGAGTTTAGAAGCTTTTCATCAATAATGACTTTATCTACATTTGATAATATCTGCTCCATGGCTTCGATATATAATCTCTCTTTTGTAATTTCAGGCGATTTGTTATATTCGACGAGCTGAGCATTAAACCGGTTGGCATCACCCTCGGAAAGTTTAATTCTTTCTTCACGGTAAGCCTCGGCTTCTGCGATGATCTGCGCAGCCTTACCTCTTGTTTCAGGTATAATGGAGTTGTAATATCCCTCAGCTTGTCTGATTAGCCTGCTTTTGTCCTCCTCGGCATTATTGACGTCACGGAATGATTCACGCACCTCTTGGGGAGGATGAACATCTTGAAGTTGTACCAAACTGACGGTAATACCAGCGCCATAAACATCTAAGGTTTGTTGCATTAGTGCATGGATTTCTTGTTGCACTAGATTTTTTCCTACTGTCAATATGTTGTCTATGTTGTTGGTTCCAACAACCTCACGTAATGCCGCCTCGGCCACATTTTTCACGGTTTCATACAGACCCCGATCCTGCAGAGCCCTAAAAGGGTCAGCTACCCCAAAAAGAAATTGAGCTGGATCGTTTACTTGGTACTGTACTGACATGTGGATGTCTATCATATTTGCACCTTCAGTAAGCATTAACGATTCCTTTACCAAGGCTTGTCTGCTCATTCTAGTAGCCCCAGTACGAAACCCTATCTCAACTCTTTTGATTTCCTCCGTTCTTACTTTTACTACTTTTCCGAAAGGAAATGGAACATTCCAGTGAAGACCAGGCGCAGTAGTTTGTGCATGCTTGCCGAAAACTAGAACAACACCTTGTTCTTGAAGCTCAACCTTATACAAACCAGTTGCAAGCCACGCGAAGATAAGTAACGGAACCAACCATAAAAGATGGCCCATGTTTAAGTTTGGTGGCATTATTTTGGAAAAGTCAAAATTCGGTATATTATCAAACCCACCGGAACCACCTCTGTTTTGCCTCCTACGATCATCCCAACCCATATTTACTCTCTTGAATTTAAGTGAACATGAAGTATAGCCAAGACACTGACGTTCAGTCAACAGTGCAATGGGCAAGATCGGCGGGAAAAATAGAATTACTGTGAATCTGAATATAAGCCAAAGGATTAATTTTTTGATATACTTTGCAAATTACTAGAATAAATTACGAGTTGAAGCGACCTTGGATTACTTAGACTTTGAAGAACCTATTATAAAGCTTGAGAATAGGATAGAAGAATTACGGGAAAGGTCCCAAAGTGACGGTAAGGATTTTTTACCTGAAATAAGGAAGTTGCGGCAAAAAGCTAATAGACTTCGTCGAGACATATTCGGCAAGCTTTCACCTTGGCAAAGAACTAAATTAGCTCGCCATCCAATGCGGCCATATACTAAAGACTACATAGATAACATGACCAGTGGTTTTATGGAGCTCCACGGGGATAGGTTTTATGGTGATGGAGTGTCAATTATTTCTGGGTTTGCCAATCTTGATGGCCATGTAGTGATGGTAATTGGTCAGCAAAAGGGACGCGACACAAAAGAAAAAATCAAAAGGAACTTTGGAATGTCTCATCCAGAGGGATATCGAAAGGCACTTAGGCTTATGAAAATGGCAGAAAAGTTCAATCGGCCTATTCTAACTTTACTAGACACACCAGGGGCGTACCCAGGAGTTGGAGCTGAAGAGAGAGGGCAGTCTGAGGCAATAGCAAAAAACCTACTTGTGATGTCTAGTTTGAGAGTCCCAATAATTAGTGTGGTTATTGGTGAAGGTGGGTCAGGAGGTGCATTAGCTTTGGGGGTTGGTGACAGAATATTAATGCTTGAAAATTCAGTTTACTCCGTCATAAGCCCAGAAGGTTGTGCTGCTATTTTGTGGAATAACCCTGAAAAGGTAGAGGAGGCTGCTAGCGCTCTGCGCCTTACAGCGATGGATTTGTTTTCACATGGTCTTGTGGATGAGGTTGTAAAAGAACCAAGTGGTGGGGCTCATAGAAAACCTATTACGACTGCATCCACGCTGCGAAGAGTAATACGTCGGCACTTAAACGAATTAATGAAGATATCTTCCGATGATCTCGTGAGCACCAGAAGAAACAAGATCAGAAATATGGGGTATTTTTACGAGTGATGCGAAAAACTATCACAAGTTTTTTTGTCAATCAACATGGCTGCAGCAATGATTTTGTAACAAAGCTTTGCTGCAGTAAATTCTGTTACAATTGATCCAGGTTGTGGCTTAACTTCCATGATATCAGCCCCGACAACATTTTTGCTTTCACCGATAACTCGTATGATATTACATACCTCCTGCCACATAAGCCCTCCTGGCTCGGGTGTGCCTACCCCAGGCGCCACGGAAGGGTCAAAACAGTCCATATCAATAGTTATATAAACGTTGTCTGTTAATTGATCCATAAACTTATCTATCCAGTTGGTGTTTTCAGCCATATCCCAAATCTTGCACACTGGGTGACCAGAGGAGTAAATGAAAGCGTTTTCTTCTTTTGACATGCTTCTTATTCCAATCTGGGCAATCTTAGCGACTTCGCTAACCCTTCTCATCACGCAAGCGTGCGAGTATGGAGATCCCTGCCAAGTTTTGCGAAGATCAGCATGGGCATCTATCTGGATTACAGTAAGTGACTTATCAAATTTTTTTACATAGGCACGCACGGGACCAGAAGTTAAGCTATGATCTCCTCCCAAAGTCAGGAGAAAATCACACTTTTGGAGGGCTGTTTCACAGACAGACTGAAGTTTGTTGATCATGCTTTCTGGCCCGGTCACGTCTGGCTCCATCGGATTTAAGGTGTAAAGCTTTAAACCCTCATAATCTAGATTCCACTCCGCATCGTATAGCTCAACTTGAGAGCTGGCAGCGATGATAGCTTGAGGACCCTCGTTGGCCCCAGATCTGTAGCTAGTTGCACCATCATAGGGGGATGGAATAATAATTACGTCTGAATCTTTTATTTTTAAGCCTGATGATCGAACTGCACCAAACCCACCGCTTGATATAAAGGATCCAAATTCACTTGCCATGGCACCGCATTATTCCACAATGTGTTAGAATATCACTTAAAAGTGTTTATAACATGACTTCCTTGCAAAAATCCATTACCTCGTTGTTGGCGGTGATCTTTCTCACGGGCACCGGAACTTATGCCTTTGACTTGTTAAATAATATTGATGAAGAGAGCGTGGGAAAAGAATACGACAAGGAGATAGTTAGGACTTACGGCATCTACAATAATGATGCGATTGCAGAGTATGTGACCAAAATAGGAAACCGTGTCCTTAGTAAAGTGGTTGCACCTGAATACAAGTATCATTTCAAGGTTCTGGATCATGAGATGGTCAATGCTTTTGCTCTACCTGGTGGGTATATCTATGTTACCAGAGGACTGCTATGTATGATTAATTCAGAGGCATCTCTGGCGGGAGTGCTAGGTCATGAAATAGGACATGTTATAAGACACCACGCCGTAAAACAAATGGAGGAAAAAGTTGGACAAACTTTGTTGGCCCTTGGGGGATTAGCAGCCAGTGAGGAAGTGAGAGAAAATGCTGCTGCGTGGTTAACGCTAACCTCAAGCATTTCTCAGCAAATAAACCTTGGTTATGGAAGGCTACAGGAGAATGAAGCGGATCAAATTGGGATGCTGCTCTCATATGAAGCTGGATATGATCCCAATGGTATTGTAGATTTTTTAAAATCCCTCAGAACTAAAGAGAAAATTGGAGGACAAAGTTATCATAGCTTTCAAGCCACCCATCCTGATACCATCGCAAGAATTATAGAAGCTGAAGGTAAAAGTGGGCTACTTAAAAATCGCGATGCTAAGGGCAAAGGATTTCGTAAGAGATACCTGGATGCAATAGATGGCATTCAATATGGTAGACCTACTTGGAGAGGTAAGACGTTGCCGCCTTTTACCATTAAGGTCATTCAGGTTAGCAAGGGAGATACATTTAGAACACTATCTAAAAAGTTTAGCGGTGATCAGGGAATGGCTCTTGAAATTGCTACACTGAACGGGATGAACCATAACGATACCTTAATGCCCGGATACAGTATTAAAGTGTTAGTACCAGAGAAGTCCTCAAACCGCGTTTTGCAAAAATAGAGGGAAAAGAAGAAGTTAGGAGAACAATTATGAAATCGGCTGCAGAGTTGGCAATGGAAAAAGCCAACAAGGTAAGCGGAAGTAAACTGCCAAAGCTAACCGACTCTCAAAAGGAAACAATAGCGGAGATAAGGAGAGTGACTAAAGCCAAAATCGCTGAGCGGAAAATTTATTTGGACGAAAAGCTTTTCAACCTGCCTGACGGACCGGCAGAGACGAAGGTTAAGGATACCTTGCTTAAAGAATACAATGACATTAAGGAAAAAATAGAGGCTGACATGCAGGCTGATATCGAAAAAGTAAAAGTCGTCCAAACTCTCTAACGCTAACTATCTCTGCAGCGAACTCGCTTGACATAATAACTAGGAAGAAGTTTGTATCTATACAATAGGTTTCATTGAGTCACACAATTGCAAATGCGAAAGGATTAAGTGGTGAAATTTTCAATTAAAATTGCAGCGGCCTTGTTTGTGAGTGCTGTTTTACTTAATCCGTTTCAAAACACTGTTTATGGTGACGTTAATCAGCCTGAGATGAAAAAACACGTGGTCATGAAAGACAAGAATCACTCAGACCATAAAATGAAGGTAATTCGCGCTTCAAGAAAAGGAATGAAATGGATGAATATAGCTTCTTCAAAAGTTGGTTTGCGGCTTGATGATAATCTTGTGTTTATCAATCAGAATGGCAAGCAGGTAAAGCTATCGGATTACTTCGATAAACCTTTGTTCGTGACATTTATGTTTGCAGACTGTCCTATGGTGTGTCCAACCATTAATGCCACCCTGGGGAAGGCTATTGCTATGGCTACGAAAGGGAAGGCTAAGGATTTTCGCATATTATCAATAAGCTTTGACGTGGAAAATGATAATGCAAAAAAAATGAAAGAGTATGGCTCTGAATATACAGACGATTTTATGTTTTGGTCGTTTGGTGTAGCCGAAAAGGAATCGGTTGCGAATCTCACTCATGCTTTTGGTTTTTCATTCGAACCACATGAAAAAAATGGCTGGAACCATATCGCAATGGTCACAGCGGTAGCAAAAGGAGGATCAATTGCACACCAACTTTTTGGCATGGAAGTCTCTGAAAGCGAATTTACGCGGGTAGCAAATAGACTTACAAAGTAGTGTAAATTTGGCTTAACGAATTAATAAAATAGGGGTTATTGTTAGTGGCTAAAGGGTGGCAACAAACTGATAGGTTGATTGAAAAGAAGTTTAATTTCTCGAATTATCTTGCCGGTGTGGAGTTTGCCATAAGGGTGGCAAATATAGCCGAACAGGTTAACCACCACCCAGAGATAAAGATAGGGTTTTGCTGGGTAGCGATATCAACCACAACTCACGACAAGGGAAACACAATAACCAATCTGGATCACAAGCTAGTAAGTGAAATAGACGCTATGGATGTTGATTGAACTCTCTTTACTTCTACCAACTTGAGAGTTAAGCTTATTTGGCGACAACTATTGACGTTGGCTAAAGACACATCCGCAGTAGTGCTGACGGTAAAACCCAGCTTGTTGTGCCATCTTGGTGGTAATTTTATACCCATCTTTTTTCTTCCAATCAGCCTCATAAAAAATTACCCCTTCTTTCTCGCCAGCATCTTTGCCAATACAGTTAATTAGTGCACTTTCCTTATAAGGTGATACTGAAAGGACTGTTCCAAATTTACTGATACCGAGTCTTCTTGCCGTTTTTGCGGTAGCCTGAAGGCGTACGTCGAAACATACAGCGCAACGTTTTCCCCTTTCCGGCTCACTCTCTAGGCCTTTAATTGCTGCGAACCATTTTTTGATTTCATAGTCATCGGCCACCAATGGGATTTCCATATATTTAGCCCAAGAGCTAATTTCCGATAGCCGTTGATCATATTCCTCACGGGGATGTATGTTTGGGTTATAAAAGTAAAGTGTAAGTTTATGAGTCTTCAAAAGAGTTACTACAATGTGGGGTGAACATGGAGCACAACAGACATGAAGCAGCAAATTGGGTAAAGGCATAACTAATCGGGTTCAATTACCCTCAATTTTTTTTAGTTTTCTCCAAAGCGTGGAGGTGTCTATACCAAGTATTTTAGATGCCTTTAATTTGTTTTGACCTGTCAAATTTAGGATTTTTAGTATATATTCTCGTTCCACTTCCTCAATAGATGGCGGTTGTTGGTTGCTGGAACCAAAAATATCTATTGTAAGTAAGTCAATTTCGTCTTCAACTCCTGTGCCCTTCCTATCTGAAGATTGGCCGTCTGTGTTGCTGGATTTGAAGCTGTTGTAATTGAATATGATCTCATCAGCGTCTGCAACTGCTACAGCTCTTTCTATAGCATTTTGAAGCTCTCTAATGTTTCCGGGCCAGTCATATTTCATTAGAGCGTTCATGGTTGATGTTGATATCTTGCGAACATTTCTGCCAAGCTTCTTGTTAAATTTATCAATAAAATGCCTTGTCAACAATGGCACATCCTCAATTCTTTCTCTAAGAGGCGGGATTGTAATATTTATAACGTTTAGCCTGTAAAATAGGTCTTCACGAAAGGACTTTTCTTTAACCGCAGTTGCCAAGTTTTTGTTGCTTGCAGCAATAATCCTCACATTAACGGTAATTGGTGTAGATCCCCCTACCTTGAAAAAGGTAAGATCTTGCAAGACACGGAGTAATTTTGCCTGAAGACCCGGGCTCATGGTTTCAACTTCATCTAAAAAAATTGTACCTGTATTGGCTAACTCAAATAAACCATTTTTGTCGAAGTTTGCACCTGTGAAAGCCCCTTTGACGAAACCAAACAGTTCTGATTCCAAGAGAGTTTCTGGCAGAGCTGCGCAATTCACCACAATAAATGGATTTTTGCGCTTACGACTGTTGTAATGTAGTGCTTTGGCAATGAGCTCTTTGCCAGTACCACTTTCTCCCTCAATCAAAATGTTTGAAGATACATCAACAACTTTTTTAGCTAGTTTTAAGACTGCTTCCATTTTTGGGCTGTAACCGATTATTTCGCTGAAGTTGTGCTCTATGGTTTTTGCATCCTTTTTTAAATCTTCAAAAATCAATGCATTTTCAATGGCCAAGCCAATTGGAACGGTGGCTGCTCGTAAGGTTTCAAGATGGTCAATATCAGGGGTAAAAGGATTAAAACTAAAAACACACAAGACTCCCATAACTTTCCCTTTAGCCTTTAACGGGAGTCCTGCATAAAAATCCATGCCGGCCTCTTTAAGCTTACTATTTGCTACTCGAGTATCTCGGGATGCCCCTTCAAGAATAATAATTTCATTTTCAAACTTAGCAATTGCACCGCAGAGACACTCACCTACTTTTACCCTGTTTTCAACAGCATCTTTGATAATTTCATCTGACAGGTTGCAAAAAGCTACAGGGATCAACTCCATGGTACTACTGTTTATGATGTAGATAATCCCAGAGTCTACCCCCATGAAATCAACGATTTTTAATACTACACCATCTAAGATTGTATTGAGGTTAAGCGACTTACCAACCGTGAGGGCGATTTCGTACAATATTGATAGGTTTTTACTCGAAACTTTTTTTACTTTCGATTTACTCATGACACTAGAAACCATGCAAAATTAGCTGATGACGAAACACCCTAGTATCATTATTCTACCCAATAAACAAGCTAAACCATATTTTGTTGTTTTCCTAACTTCCTTAGTGTACTGTCGCATAATTGCTTTTTAGCCAGTGATAACCAGCGACCGGAAAACGTTGGTTCTAAAAAAAATAGTTACTATTAATCATAGTTTTGGACGTAAAGCACCGGTTCGATGTTCGTTAATATTCCTTAACAAGTAGAATAGATTCGATGAGGATCCATTTAATTATATTTCTGTTAAATATCACTATCCTTTTTATACCTGGGATAGCTCAGCCCCATATAGGTGGAAATAATAGCGGGTTTTACACAGGATTATTTCACCCAGTTTTTGGTTATGACCACCTGTTAGCAATGGTTTGCGTGGGTATTCTTAGCGCACAGATCGGCGGTAGGGCCGTGTGGATGGTTCCCATCACATTCGTCGGCATTATGATTGTTGGTGGAATACTGGGTGTGCTCGACATTTTTATTCCGTTTGTCGAGTTCGGGATTATGCTTTCTGTATTTTCCCTTGGGTTGGCCATTGCAGTAGATAAAAAGTTGGGAATACTTGCGAGCTACGCTATTGTAGCTTTTTTTGCGGTTTTCCATGGTCATGCACATGGAGTAGAAATGCCCCTTTTAGCGGATCCAGTAATATATGTTTTGGGATTTTTAACTTCGACTTCAATACTTCACTTAACTGGAGTATTGATTGGTTTCGCAGCGAACTATACAAAAATTGGCAGTTTACTTTTGACTTTCAGTGGAGCAATAATCTCACTCTTTGGCCTTTTCTTATTAGTTAAGAATATCTAATTCGGCACCATTAAACCTTGAATCATTATAAAAGATTGCATTCTGCACTTGTGTTTATTTTTAATTTCGGCTCACCAAAACAACATGTTTAAACCTTAGATAGCGATCATTGACAATTCATTTTGTTAGTTGCGAATCAGGGGTGAAAGTAAAAGTATTTGATTAATAATAAGTGAGATGAATATTTTTGTTTATTTGTCTGCTACAGTTGGCTAGCGAAAAGGCCATATATCTCTCGAAGTACTAGAAAAAAATATTTCAAACAAAAATTTAAACAATAATGCAAATTGCAACACGAAAACAAATGCCATAGAAAAATATTTAATGTTGCAAATTACAATGCCTAAGTAGCTTAACTTATCAACCAGTGCAAATTGCAAGTATTGGCTGTTTTCTTAAATTCCACGGTGGATTAATTGACTCTGTCCAAACTTTTTTTGGTTTTGTTTTCTCAGGTTATTATTTGCCAGGGAAAAACATTCAAACACCTGAAGAAACTGAATCTAATAAAAAATACACAAAAGATATTATTAAATAAGAAGTTATAACAGGAAGTAAATTAAAACCAAACTTCCTACTCCAGATGGGCTGGCACTTTAAGAAAACTGGTTTGCTTTATCCTAATTTAATTCAGTTGATTACTTGTTATTGGTATGGATATTGAATCTATTACTTGTACAGGTCGGCGGTTAATAACGTTCAGCATACTTTTTTGTTTAAAGGTCATGGTGTGAATATGTTTTCAACTAAAGATTTGGCCTCTCCGGGTCCGGTTTTCCATGGCGATATGGAAAGTGTTGACCGAATTGAAAAGACTGTCTGTCCGCGGAATTGTTTTGATACCTGTGGACTGTTGGCATACATCAAAGACGAAAAACTTGTTGGAATAACAGGTGATCCAGAGCATCCTATTACCAAAGGGCATCTTTGCGCCAAGGCAACTACATATGTCCGGCGTACATATCATAAAGATAGAATCAAATATCCACTTATGCGTGTCGGCAAAAGAGGTGAAGCCGATTTTAAGCGCGTAAGCTGGGATGATGCTTTCGAGTACATTACTAACAAGCTAGCATTTTGCAAGAAAAAGTATGGCACTCAATCGGTAACTGAATACTGTTACAGTGGTAACAGAGAGTTTCTTGGTAAAGCAATTTCTGGTAGGTTTCTTAACCTTATTGGTGCATCGAGATTGGTTGGTAGTTTTTGCCTATTAAGCGGTTTATCTGGTGCCACATACACCAATGGTACCCAGTATGTGCAGGGTATAGAAATATGGTCCAAGAAAGCCGAAGTTATAATGATCGTTGGGCATAACTCTTCCTTTACTAACGTTCATTCCTTACCATTTATATGGGATGCCATTGAGAGAGGGGCGTACCTTATTGTTATTGATCCATACCTTACGCCTATAGCTGCCAAAGCAGACCTTTTCTTGCAACCACGCCCCGGAACCGATACCGCAATGGTTTTGGCAATGATGAACCATATTTTTAACAAGGGATTAGAAGATAAAGATTTCATCTCAAAACACACTTATGGGATTGAAGAACTGAAAAATGGTGTACGAGACTGGAGTCTCGAAAAAGCGGCTGAAGTTACAGGAATAGACCCGCATAAGATTGAAAAAGCAGCTGAACTGTATGCCAAAAATCTCTCACATATGGAATGTGGATGGGGGCACCAACGATATACCAATGGTCACCAAGCCCAAAGGGCCTACTCTTGTTTAGCAGCCATTTGTGGGCACATTGGTAAGGAAGGTGCGACTTGCAATTATTTAGATATGAATGCTTACAATACTATTCGACCCGAACATATTGCTTCACCTTTATACACAAGGGGTTTTTTGGATTCGGAAAAGGTGGTCTATCCAAGAGGAGCACCACACAGAACCCTCCAAAAGAGACTAATAAATATCAGCACTTTTGGACCTGCGCTTAGGGAAGCCGAGAATCCACCATTAAAGGCGGTGCTTTCTTGGCGGGGTGGTATAATTAGCCAGCTGCCTAACGCAAACAAAATGACCGAGACTCTAAAGGGCCTCGAGCTTTTGGTGAGTTCTGAGATATTCATGACCGATGATACTGATTGGGCAGATATCGTACTACCTGCAGCTGATACATTTGAGCAATGGGGCATTCATCCATCATATTGGCACCACTACGTTCAAATCCAAAGACCGGTTATTCCACCGTTATACGAGTCTAAGACCGATATAGATATTTGGGCAGAACTTGGTAGGAGGATGGGGCATGAAAGGTTTTTCCCGAAAACCCATACTGGATTGGAGTGGATTAAAGAATTGCTACCGGATGATTTTGAGCTTACTGATTCAATGGACAGTGAGATGATCGTAGAAGTTCCGGAAAAATACGCACCTAAAGTTCCTTGGTCGGATCATGTCTTTAACACTCCAACAGGAAAGATAGAGCTTTATTCTACGGGTATGGTGGATAGAGGAAGAAGGTATCCTGGTGAATGGAACCCCATTCCACATTTTGAAGAGCCAGGTGAGAGCCCTATTAGCAGACCGGACCTGTTTAAGAAATATCCGCTAATGATGATTTCACAGCATGCGCCCCTAAGAACGCATTGCCAATGGTTCAATATTGAGGAGATCCAAGAGATTGAAGGTCCTCCTGGAATATTCATAAATGAGATGGATGCTCGCGAGTATATGATTTCAGAAGGAGACGTAGTTAAGGTTTTCAATGATCGAGGAGAAATTTCTGTTATAGCTAAAGTCACTAACCGAATCAAAAAAGGTGTTGTCGAGATTAACAGCGGTAACTGGGTTAAATCCGGAAGTAGCGCTAATGTTTTGATGGATGACACGATAGGTGGGCCTAGAGATGTAGGCGCTGGTGTGATGATAGCCTATGATTTTGAACGTGATGGAAACACTATTGCCTATTTCAACTGTCTTGTGCAGATAGAAAAGCAATAGCAAAAAGCTAATATTTTTTGGAGACGAAAGTGGCTTACAACCATTTAGCAATTCACGTGGATACATTTCGTTGCGTTGGCTGCCACGCTTGCACCACTGCGTGCAAAATAGAACACGGCACTCCACCAGGTCCCATGTGGATGGAAGTTATAGAAGTAGAGAAAAAAGTTGGTGAAGAATGGAAAATGTTTTGGAAACCAATGGCATGTTTCCATTGTGGAGAGCCGGACTGCTTACCAGTATGTCCAACCAAGGCAATATCTAAGAGGGATGAAGATGGCATTGTACTTGTCAGTAAAGATTTGTGTATTGGATGTATGGAATGCTTCAGAGCATGTCCTTTTGGCGCCCCTCAACTAGCTCATGATGGAAAAATGGAAAAATGTGATTTATGTCTGCATAGAGTGACACAAGGCCTTGAACCAGCCTGTGTTGTTAACTGCCCTTCTGAGGCAATGTACTTTGGTACGATGCTGGAACTTTCCAACATGATGAGGAAAAAGTATTCAAAAAAATATATTGGAAATGATATCCACAGTTCCAGTCCACTTGTGCCGCAAGAATTAGACAATAGGGAAAAAGAAATGAGCGCTATTGATGTATCGATTGATTCTCAGGCTGAGTAAAACGTAACAAAGCAACCAATTTATTTAGGGAGGCACAGAAAATATGACTGATTTAGGAGTTGTGAATGGCGTTGATACTGAAATTTTTCAGGCTACGATTGATGCTGTAAATGATAACCCCAACTCAGGTGCCACCAGTTGGCGGGTTACTACAAAATGGACTGGTGGCCTCAAAACAGAGGCTACGCTTCGGCAGTTTACTCTTAGCTTTGATGAGCCAGAAGCGATTGCAGGTGATGATACTACGCAGAGTCCGCATGAGACTGTTCTGGCGTGCTATGGAGCTTGCCTAACTGTTGGAATGTCACTTAATGCCGCAATGAGAGGCATTGAACTTAAGAAAGTTGAGGTTGAACTTGAAGGCTTAATTGATTTGCCAGGGTTTCTTGGTTTGGCAGGCGTTGAAGGTCTTAAGGACCAACCGGGTTTCCATACAGTCAAAGCAGCGGTTCATGTCCATAGTGAAGCGAGCGAGGAAGATATTCAGAGTGTTTTCGACAGGGCATCTAAGTATTCACCTGTTGGATTAACACTTTCAAAACCAGTAAAAATTGAAAATTCATTAGTTATCAATGGTTGATGGCGTTTTTCACAGTGAACCAAAGTAGTTTAGAGCTTAGATGAAAACGCTAATTTTTTCGGTCTGTGGAAGCTTTTAAGACCGAGTAACGGGGAAGACGAAGTTATTAACTTTTTAAAGGGGACAACATGGGAAGAAAGATTAATCGACGACAGTTTATGAAAACATCGGCCAAAACTGCCGGTGTGGCTTTAACGGCCGCTTCAGTAGGGCCATTCATTTCAACATCCGCTTTTGCAGCAAAAGAGATTAAGATTGGCTACCTCAAAGCTACTCACCATGCAGGACTTTTTGTTGCGTTGGAACAAGGCTATTACAAAGATCAAGGATTAAATGTAAAGCCAGTTCTATTTTCGGGTTCAGGCGAGATTGGAGCCGGCCTTGTAAGCGGAAGCCTTCAGGCAGGGTATTTGGGGTCGAGCCCTTCGATTGGTATGGTATGCAGAAACACTCCAATGAGTATTGTTTCTGGTTCAGCCATGGAGTCATCAGCGATTGTAGTTCCTTTCAATAGACCATCCAAGATTAAGAACATTGATGATCTAAGGGGTGTTAGGATCGGTACAATTAGGGCAGCAACAGCTGACATAGTTGTACGTTATAAGATGCTCAAACGGGGCATTGATCCGTTCAAGGATGCTACGGTGAGAAATTTCACCCACGTTCAGGACATTCTCACAGGCCTTGAGAAAGGTGATTTGGACTGCGCTATTTTGTGGGAACCATGGGCTACCCATGCAGAAGCCATAAAATATGCAAAACCAGCATTTTTCTCGGGTGACATTTGGCCACGTCACACTTGTTGCAGAATGGCGTTCAACACTGATTGGGCTGCTAAAAATAATGGTGCAGCAACTAAGGTGATGAATGGTCACATTAGAGGATTCCAGCATCTTAGGACTAATTTTGATGATAACGTAGCTGCGAACGCCAAATGGTGTGGAATTCCTGAAGAGGAAATAGCAGTAGTGTTCAAGGAAAAACGACAGAGGCTAACTCTCTCGCTTGACCCAGAAGGTTCACAGGAGTTTGCTATTGCCACTAAGGCGTTAGGAATAATTGAGAACGCCAAGTTCCAGAAGAATGGGCTTGACGGGCGCTATCAAAAAATGTCGATGAAGAGCCTTGGGTTGTCCAGTCTACCACCTGAGCTATAATTTATTTTTTAATCAAGAGGATATCCAACATGCACTCCGGAGCTTAATGCTCCGGAGTGCATTGTTCTTGTCCATACATACAAAATGACAAATATATTACTTACTGCATATAGGACTAACCAGTAATGCACGGAACTGTGTTCCCGCCCATTGAACCCAGCGAAGTTATTTCGACTTTCTTTTTTATTGTTCTTTTGTTTGGGTCATTTATGACCGTAGTTATAGCTAATCGCTTTATTCCAGCAGTCATAAATGTTTCCTTCGTAAAGGGCTACTCAGTTATTTGTCTTTTTATAGCTATTTGGGAAATGATTTCATTTTCGGAGTTGGTAAACCCTGTTTTACTTCCTCCAGCTTCAAGAGTGGCTTCTATGCTGGTTTTCTTGTGGTCAATAGGCTTTCTTCAATCGCAGATTTATGCAACTTTGTACAAACTTGCATATGCCTTTTCCCTTGCGCTTGCAAGTGGGGTGACTTTAGGTGTGATGATTAGTTATTACTCAAATGTTTTTTCTTTTATTGAATCTTTTGCTACTGCGGCTAGGGTGATTCCTGCTCCTGCTTGGCTGGCACTGTCCATACTCTGGTTTGGCATAGGTAGTGCCTCAGCCATTTTTATTATTTGGTTAGGATGTTTTTTTCCAATTTTCTTAAACACTGTTGCTGGTGTGGCAAAGGTAGAGCCAGTACAAGTTGAAACTATAAAAACATTTGGCGGAGACAAGTGGGATGTTTTGTTGGATGTTGTGTTGCCGACTGCCTACCACCACATACTTACAGGATCTAGAATTGGGCTCGGTATAGGCTGGATAACAGTCGTAACCGCTGAATTGGCTTCGCCAGATGCTGGAGGGGGCCTTGGATGGATGATTATGGACTCGAGAGTTTTACTTGATATAACCTCCGTTTTGTGTGGAGTGTCGGCCATAGGGTTTTTAGGGGTTGTTACAGACAGCCTGCTAAACAGTCTGGAAGAACTTGTCCAGACATGGGGCTAAAAACTTGTTTCAATTTAGAGGGAAAAGAATGAGAGCAGCGATCAATAGCTCCTTGGTTATCACATTCATAGTTGTTGGGATATCTTTCACATCCCATATTGCATATGCAGGCCAAGAAACTTTTGACAATTTAAGTGCTCCCGTAGACACATGGAAAAGACCGGTGGAGCGTGGCTTAGTTTCAGGAGCTACGATACAAAAAATCCCACCATTGAATTTTATATTGTTTATGTCTGTGCTTTTAGGAGGCGCCATAGTAGCAAAAAAAGTTTTTGGTAAAAATTTCAGCCAAAAAGCTTTTATTGGTCTAATGGCCTGGATCATTTTCTTTCTTTTTTGGGAGTTAGCATTCCATTACAGGTTGTTAACAACAACTCTAATAGCGGCACCTACGGATATTCTTTGGAAATTTAACTTCCATATCCAGCAGGGCTACTTACAAATGCATGTAATTGCTACCCTCAACCGCTTCTTCGTTGCCTTCGCTATGGCAGTTATCTTAGCCATTCCATTTGGAATCATTGCCGGCATTAGCAATAAATTATATGAGTGGGTGGCTCCTTCTTTAAACTTTTTACGTATGATACCTCCCCCTGCTATTTTACCATTTCTGATTATTTTATTTGGGATTGGCGAGGCTCCTGCAATATTCGTTATTACTCTTGGAGCATTTTTCCCTATTTTTATCTCAATTATTCGGGGCATTCACAGCACTGAGACATCCCATTGCGAGGTTATAGAAACACTGGGTGGAAGTAAAATAGATGTATTGGTTCATGCGATTTTTCCATCTGCCATTCCTGCTTTATTTACTGGACTTAGACTTGGGTTTAGTGTTGGTTGGCTAGTATTGATAAGCGCAGAGGCAGTTGCTATAGACAGGGGAGTTGGTTTTATAGTCCAAAGTAAGTTCGATGCTCCTCTTGTTTTCATGGGATTGGTAATAATTTGTGTAATTGGCCTGGTGATCGATTTTTCACTTAAATGGGGTGAGAGGTTCTTTGGTTCGCCAAACCGAGAAACAATGGCAGTCTAGGTGATTTAAAGGAAGTAATCAAAATGTGCACTGGAAATGACCAAGCAATACAAAAACAAATAACCTGGGAGGTGCAACATTAACCCTCTAGAGTTCATGCTCATAACAGGTTCTCTGATGGTGCTTGTAATTGTAGCAAAAGTGACTTTGAAGGAATATTTTGCCAAACATTTGTTTTTAGCGATCTTGGCGTGGCTTACATTTTTTACTTTAATGGAGATGTCGATCTATCTCAATGTTATAAAAACCATTTTACTGTCATCGCCAACTGCTGTTTTATGGAAACTGCAATACCATCTTGATAAAGGATACCTCTTAATAAACTCGGCACACAGCCTGCAAAGAATAGTTTTTGGATTTGGTCTTGGAATAATTCTTGCCATTCCTTTTGGAATATTGTTCGGATTTTTTAACAAGCTTTACGAATGGATTTCTCCGCTAGCCAACTTTATAAGAATGGTACCTCCACCAGCAATTATGCCATTTGCAATTATTGCTTTTGGCTTGGGTGAAATTCCGAAAATATTTGTGATAACGCTTGGTAGTTTTTTTCCAATTTTTCTAGCCACAATTCGAGGTGTGAGGGAAACAGAGACAATCCACCGTGAGGTGATCGAGACTATGGGCGGGAGTAACATGGACGTACTAGTTCATGCAGTAATCCCTTCTGCGATTCCTTCAATTATGACCGGTATTAGAATAGGATTTGGAATTGGATGGCTCGTACTAATAAGCGCTGAGTTGATTGGCGGTGACAGTGGTCTTGGGTTCATGATTCAAGGCGCGAGGATGCGGTTGGATATGGCAACAGTTTTTATGGGTATGGGCATTATTTGTATCTTTGGTGTCATCATTGATTTTGCCTTAAAAAAGATGGAGAGGTACTTCACCAGAAGAAAACGTGGAGGAGCTGATTACATTTACTACTAACTAAATTAAATAGGGCTTCGAGTAAAGTTAAAACTAAGGAGGTGGAGTTATGAATAAGGTATTTAGGAATGTTTTGGCAATAGCACTTATATTTGCTGGGATGTTTCTAATGTCTGGTATAGCACATGCGGGGCAAGAAGCATTTGACAAGGCCGGTGGTCCTGTTGACACGTGGAATAGACCAATTGAACAAGAGTTTGTTGTTGGTGAGGTAATAAACCCGCTAGTCTTTGTGTTCAGTGTAGCTTTTGCAGTAATCCTGTTACATTTATTAAGGTCTCAATATCCCAAGGCATTACCTTTGGGGCTTGTCCGGGCATTGACATCAATTGGTATTATTACAATTATTTGGGAAATGGTTATATATATGGAATTGGTGCGCTCAATTCTGTTGCCTCCACCAACCACTGTTATGGCTAAGCTTGGGGGGCATTGGAACAAGGAGTATTTACAAATTCATATACTATCATCGCTGCAGCGGCTTTTTACGGCGTTTTTCTTAGCTGTTGCAACTGGAGTTCCCATTGGTTTTTTGATAGCAAACTTTAGAAAATTTTCAGATTATGTAGATCCACTTTTTAATCTGATGCGGGTTGTGCCACCTCCGGCTTGGCTGCCGTTTGCAATCTTGTGGTTTGGAATTGGCGAACCTCCATCAATATACATAATATGGTTAGGAGCATTTTTCCCTATCTTGCTCAACACTATTGCTGGGATAAGGGACACACAACGAATACATATTGAATCCATTATAAACCTTGGTGGAAAGCGAATGGATGTTTTTACAAAAGTGATGTTTCCATCAGCATTTCCCACAATTTTCACAGGCATACGTGTTGGTTTTGGTATTGGGTGGATCTGCCTTGTAACAGCAGAACTTGTGGCAGTAGACGCTGGTTTAGGATGGATGATTGAAGACGCTAGGAACCTGTTGGACACACCGACGGTTCTCGGTGGTATGGTTGTGATTATGTTGTTTGGGATAATATTCGACACAGTTTTTAAGAAAGCTGAAAAGGAGGTTTTGAAGTGGCAGTAAAACGTGGTGAAAACGAAGAATTTAAACAGTCTGGACACGTGCTGGATATTAATGAAATTTATAAATCATTCTACATCTATATGAGCCAAGGTGAGGAGGTAATAAGCGATAAAAAGAAAAAAAGATGGTTCAGCAGTAAGCAAGAAAATGAAATAAAGGCATTACAAGATATATTTCTCAAAGTAGATCATGGTGAATTTATAGCTTTGCTAGGCCCCAGTGGATGTGGCAAAAGTACTTTACTAAGAATTTTGGCTGGATTCGAATCACCATCAAGTGGACATGCCAAGTTTAAAGGTGAGAATATAAATGGACCAGACCCACAAAGAGCAATGGTCTTTCAAAGTGAACGAGCTGTATTTCCTTGGCTTACGGTTAAAGGAAACATTAGCCTTGGACCAAAACTGCAGGGTGTAAATAGTGAGGACATGGAAAAAGCAGTTAAAGATACCATTAAACTGGTAGAGCTCGACGGGTTTGAAAATGCTTACCCAAAGACTTTATCCGGCGGTATGCTTCAACGTGTGGCCGTGGCAAGAGCCATTGTCAATCGCCCAGAGCTCCTGCTGATGGATGAGCCTTTCGGTGCGCTTGATGCTCAAACCAGAAACAATTTACAAGACCACGTGGTCCGGATTTGGCAGAGTATCGATCAAACAATTGTCTTTGTTACTCACGACATTGAAGAAGCGATCTATCTTTCAACTAGAGTTGTACTTTTTACATCTAGGCCAGGTAGGATCAAAGAAATAGTGCCAATCGACTTACCGCATCCAAGGGACAGAACGAGCCCTGAGTTTATCGAATATCGTAACTACTGCTCCAAGCTTATCAGGGAAAAGGAAAAACAAGGCTGATAAACTAATGAAACCAAAAATGTGGCTTTATATAATGTTTTCTCTTCCGGTCCTGCTTATAACGATGTCAGGGCTAGCAATAGCACACTGGGATATGGACTCTAGGTTTTGGCAGGATAAAAATGAGGATACTCTTTACCGATTCAGGCTTCACAATGGAACACACGTTAATAGGCAACCAACACAGCGTGAATTGAATCTTTGCTTTTGGCTGGAGAAGAAAATTGATCAGGATTATCGGTTAATTTCGAATAAATTGTGTGAACCGGTTTTTATGAGACCAGATGAATGGAAAGACTTTAAATATTCGTTAAATGATTTGAAAGCCCCCATTAAGGGTGGAAAGAAAAGTGGATTCCCAAAAGGAATGTACAGAGTTAAAGTCTCAGCAAAAGAGAAAAAAAACTGGTTAAGCGCTATGTTATTTGGTGCTGCCTTGGAGCGTTTGACTATAGATCTAGAGTTTGATAACTATCATTGGAAATTGGTGAAAAAAGGCTCATGGTGATTTTGTAATGACAATTAAAACCTATAGTTGTAAAAATAAAGAATGTAGATTTGTGATGCTGCTAGTTAAGTGTTTTTTACCTTTCATTGTGCAACCCGTTGGAGGCGATGGCCATGCGATTGTCAAATAGAATTACCGCATTGACTATTTTAGGACTAATGTTTTATTTGGTAGGAGTTGCTACTGCGTGCCATGAACTTACTGCAAGGGATAGAACCTTTTGGCAGGAGATGTATAATAAACCAAAATCATTTTTGTTTGCTTTTACACCAATATCAATTTCAAGTGGCCCTGAAAAGGCACGTGTTCTAAATGAAAAGGGAATACAGGCTTTTGTAAAAGGGATTTACCCTGAAGCAAAAAAATTCTTTCTGCAAGCTGCCGAAATAAACTCTGATGAGGCAGCTGTCTATCACAACTTGGCCCTAATTAGTTACACTAGGGTCAAACTGGATCAAGCGCAGTTGTATTGGGTCAAGTCGTCTAAACTTGACCCGAAAAACCCGAGATACCATTATCACGCTGCAACGGCATTTGGGCACGACGGTAAAATTGATAAGGCAATAACTGAATATGAGCATACTCTTCAAATCACTGGTGGCTCTCCTGAGCTTTTCAACAAGGTTGGGCAGCTTCACGAATTTAGCAACAGGCATAGCCAGGCCGAAAAGTTTTTTAAACAGGCTCTGGCCATTAATCCCTATTACAAGCAATCACTGCAGAACATAGCTCGGCTCTACGTGAGCACAGGAAAATATAGAAAGTCAGAGGCAGTTTATTTGAAAATGCTTGATATTGATGGTGATGATGTTGAAATCTATATAAGTTTAGGAAAAATTTATAGCCAGTTAGGGGAAGACCAACTAGCGGTTAAATTCTTTAGAAAGGCTGTCAAAAAACGTCTCGATTATCCATATCCACGTTTTCTTTTAGCTGATGCACTAAAGAAGGCTGGTGACGGTGAAAAAGCAGCAACAATGTTGAAATTGGCTCAAACCATTCAGAGAGACAACTATATTGGATGTATCATTGATCCAACTGCAGACACCAATGTTCCAACAATTCAGACGAAAAACCTTCGAGTAATACCGCAATAGCAACAGCTTGAAAAAGAGTAGGAATATGGTATTTAGATTATGGCTGAATGGAATAAACTAAGAAGAATCATAGCAACTCCCACCGGAGAGTGTGACGGCTGTCAAAAATGTGTTGATGCGTGTTCTCAGGTAAAGACACAACTCTCGAGGGACAAGGGAGAATCCCTAACTGGACTGGACACTCCCGCAACAATCAAGATTTCAAAACTGGGAGATTTGAACGTCCCAGTTATCTGCAGAAACTGCAGTGAAGCACCATGTGTGACGGCATGTATGACAGGTTGTATCACCCAAGACGAAGAAGGCATGGTTAGTACAGATACAAATCGATGCGTAGGATGTTGGATGTGTATTATGAACTGCCCCTTTGGCGCCATCGAACGAGTCGAGAGCAGCCATGTGGCAGTTATGTGTGACGGTTGCAAAGATTGTGATGTGGCACCTTGCGTGAAAGCCTGCAAGCCAGGCGTTATAATACAAACAGATATCGTTGAGTTTACAGATGGTATACGTAAATCAGCTGCAACACAGTTTTTGCAAGGTTAGATGTGAAGGTTAAAATATGCGGTATGCCATTATAGGAAACTCATATGCTGCGGTTGGGGCAGTAGAGGGCATTCGGTCTGTAGATGGCAGTGGTGAAATTGATATATATTCCGATGAACCATACCAAGCTTATGCAAGGCCACTTATCTCCTATTTTTTAGAAGGGCGAGTTGTGGAAGATCAGATGTTTTATAGAACAAATGAGTTTTATAGCAAATATAATTCGCATTGTTGGTATTGTCGTGTCGATAGAGTGGACGTTGAAAAACAGACCATTTACTTTGAAGATGGCGAATCACATCAATTTGATAAATTACTTATCTGTTCAGGGAGCAAACCCTTTATTCCACCAATCAAAGGTATCCACTCTAACAATGTAATGGGATTTAAAAAGTGGGATGACGCAAAAAAACTCCAATATTTGGCCACCGTAAATAATAAAGTAATTGTGTTGGGAGGTGGCCTCATAGGAGTTAAGGCAGCCGAAAGTCTTAGGAACTTAGGGTTGAATGTATCAATTATCAGCAAGGGTCCAAGGGTGTTACACCTAATCCTGGATGAACTAGCTGGAGAAATGGTAAAAAAAAGTTTAAGTAGCGGAGGAGTTGACATTTTAACCGGGTTTAACCCTATAGAAGTTTTATCGGATGATGATTCCGATGTGAAAGCTATCAAGCTAGAAAATGGAGATATATTGCCGTGCGAAATACTAATTGTAGGGAAGGGAGTAAGGCCTAATATTGAGTTTCTTGGAAAAGAGTCCTTAGAAATTAACAATGGAATTGCAGTTGACAGGCACATGAAAACTAGTGCTGATAACGTTTATGCTGCGGGGGATGTCGCTGAAGCATGGGATCTGCTTAGCAATGAAAACCGTGTAATATCCATTGCGCCTTTGGCTTTTGAGCAGGGCAAAGTTGCTGGAGCAAACATGGCGGGAAGGGCACAAATCTACCAAGGTGGCGTGCCGATGAATTCTATTGAGATATTTGGGCTTTCAGTTATGTCAATTGGATTAGCCTCTCAACAGACGGATGGATGCGAAGAAGTGGTTTGTCAAAATGGTGATGTATACAGAAAATTTGTGTTCAGTGATAATAGGCTTGTAGGTGCGATACTTGTTGGAGAAATTGATAACGCTGGGATACTAACAACTTTGATTAGAAGCCAAAACGATATTACGAAAATAAAAGAGAAGTTGTGTAACGTGATCATTAAGAATGGCGACTTTGTATCAATAATACCTAATGTGGTGGGATGGGGAAACGAGGCCAGGAAACGAGAGTTTGCTTGAACACAGGTCATTCTTTCAAAGGAAAATGCTAACTAACCTAATAATATTTTTGCAGAGGTGGTATTAAATATGCGGAAAGCAACTATTGCACAATTAATGGTAGTTTTACTAATCATTCCCCTAGTTGGTTTTGTCGGTTGCAAGGGTAAAGAAGATAAATTTAAACCACAAACCCTTAAGTCAAGAGACGGGAAAAGAGTAATCACCTTTACAACACCAATGGTGTTGAGGTGGAAGTACGACGATAATCCAGAGATTGGTGGTTATTATTCTGCGATTGATATAGACAACCTCTTAATTATTGTTGAGTTGGACGGAGTTCAAAGAGACATGATCTACGAAATGAACTCAGATGGAGTTAAGGATGAAGATGGAGTAATGCTTTATTCTGAACGGGCTTTAAGCCAACTAAAAAAAGATGGAACTGATTCCAGGGAAACATATAAAAAGGTGGTGACCGTTGACATTGCAAAGCTTGTAGAAATATCTAACTCACTTCTTGTAAAAATTCCTGGTGGGTGTTTTGAAATGGGAAACCATTTTGAAGATGGTGAAATAGACGAAAAACCAGTTCATAAGGTTTGTCTTGATGATTACAAGATGGACAAATATGAGGTGAGACAAACTGATTACCTGGCTGCGATGGGAAGAAACACGTCAAAAAACAAGGGCTGTAAGGAATGCCCTGTCGATAGAGTGACTTGGTTTGAAGCAAAAGCGTATTGCGAAAAACTGGGGAAACGTCTGCCAACAGAAGCTGAGTGGGAATATGCTGCGCGTAGTGGTGGGAAAAATGTTAAATATGCCACAGAAAAAGACGAACTTACAAAGGACTATGCGAACTTTAATTCCAAATCTACAGAGCCAGCTGATCAATACTCACCAAACAGTTTGGGCCTATACAATATGTCTGGCAACGTTTATGAGTGGGTTTCAGATTTTTATGATAGGAGGTATTACGAAACAAGCCCAAAAAAAAATCCTACAGGTAGCGATAGTGGGAGGTTGCGGGTTTTGAGAGGAGGCTCTTGGAAGCGTGATCCATTTTTTTTAAGGGCAACCGCTAGATACAGTTCATCACCATATTATGCAGGGCCAGACATTGGTGTTAGGTGTGTAAAAAACTGAATATTAAAGTTGCTAACTCATTTTATATTAGGGGGTACTGTGGCTGGGTACATCACTAAGTCTTTTCTTATCAGCTTAGTTGCTGGGATTGGCACATGGATGTTTACTTCACTTTGGTCTGGGCCAGTGCTGATTTGGGCCTCGTTTATAGCCTGGGCTTGTTTTTTCCAATCTAAAGTAAAAAATAAAGCACTACTAAGAACTATTACAGGCAGCATATTTGGAGCAGTTTGTGGTTGGTTTGCCTTGCTAATCATGCAATCCATACCTTGGCCTGCTGCCCCAGGCATGCCATCTTGGTGGGCACTGGTTTTCTGGGAAGACACCAATCAACCTTGGTTGACCGATGTTAATCTAACTTCCCTTTGGGCAGGCGGTGCAGTGTTAATAACTGTACTGGTAATGTCTTTATTTTCTAAGATAGAGACACTTGGTGTCTTACCAGCAGGAGCATGTGGTTACTCCTGTGTTATTGCCGCCGGCATGGCAGACCCTAGCTACAAGGCTTGGAAATCACTTCTTTCAATAAGTATGGAGAACACTCTTTTTGCAGTTATAGCTTCTATGACTATTGGCGCTGTAATTGGGTTTTTGTTCAGAAAGTATAAGACTTAATTAATAAATGGCCTATGCTAAATTTTTGGTACCACACTTTATAGAGAGTGCAACAAAATGAAATCTAGACAAATCGTGCTCGTACTGGTTCTGGTCCTGTCCATGACTGGCTGGGCGTATAGTGATGGACAAAGAGGGGAAGATATATCAATCGGTTCTTCAACAACATGTAAAGCCTTTACAGACTCTAGTGGGGATAGCTATGATGCTTATAAAGCTTACGTGAATGGTTTTATTTCTGGGTATGGGCTTGCGAGCATTGAAGATAAACCTGAAGACTCTTCTACCCTTGGTGAAAGCAATATTGAAAATGCCATGCAAATGCTGCAAAAACTCTGTAACGAAGATAAGTCGGTTAATTTTATAGAAACTATACTTCGTGTTTGTAAAAGTCTTCTTTTGTACTAGCAAAACTTAACTTTACCAGTTGTACATTTTGGAATAACCAGGGGGAGTGACGTGCGAGTGTTAACAATAGCTATGGCCTGTTGTGCATATTTGTGGTTTTTAGGCCCAATTTCTGCCGAGCATGTATATCATGATTGGGCCGAATGCGTGCTACACAAAATGCCGGATGTGAAAAATAGCATAGAAGCCAAGCATGCTTTAGAGATTTGTAAACAAAATTCCCCCCAGCCTGAGAAAAAAGGAACCGGATGTGGTGGGTACTCTATTGAGGATTGTGTGAAGAAATATGCAAAAGGCGGGGAAACTCAGACAGTGTTGGAGTACATGTATCAAGCTTGCAGTGAATGGCATTCTGCAGAGCTAAAAGAGAAAACCGGCATTTAATTGTTCTATATCCATAATTGGTGGAGGCGGCGTCAAATGAAAAGGGCTCAATCCAACGTTAATATATACAAAAAACTACTCAAATAGTCTTAACTAAACTGTCAGTGCAAAGAGGGAAGACCATTTATATTAAAATG
>Ga0187827_10000381_pt1 | contig 70724 bp, 45 predicted proteins | sample ETNtaG_39_FD_167969 | JGI IMG/M metagenome (GOLD analysis project Ga0187827, IMG submission 167969) | Marine microbial and viral communities from oxygen minimum zone, Eastern Pacific Ocean - ETNP2014_SV_150_PacBio MetaG (Illumina Assembly) | ecosystem: Environmental > Aquatic > Marine > Hypoxic... | reverse complement strand
ATTCAGCCCAGTCGTCCCAGTTGGAACATTTTTGGTAACACCCGCATGACCATTCGCATCCGTTGGAAGAGGTATGACCTTGTAAGGTGAACTTACATAACCTGGACCAAAAGGAGTGTTGATGGGGCCACCACCAGCAAGGGAGTAAACGAAGTAGGCCAAGTTGTTGGGCGTGCAATTGTCCAGACTCACCACCGAGGCTTGGCCAGCAATTAGTGGGTTGACCGAGAGTGTTGGGCCGGGAGGAGCTACTGGAGCAATGGAAATGTCATCAATCTGGATGCCATCCAAGTATGCCATGGGGAAGTTGTCTTCCTGTGCGAAGAGCAAGTAGAACTGGCCGTTCGTATCTACACCGGAGTTAGAAATGTCGACACCAGCTACATTAATCCATGCACCAACAGCCATCCCAAACCAAGGTCCGTAGACTTGATTCCAAGCCAAACCGTCAGAACTGACCCAGACACCGTCCCAAGGATGATTTTCTTCACCGTGGTTCACGATGCCAAAATCCAAGAGCAAGTCACCTGCACCAGAGCCATCTAAGCCCATAATGAGGCCATTGCGAACCTGGATTCCAGTGGGGCCTAAGGGGTCTCCACCCATTTCTAGGCAGTAGGCACCCGAGCCGCTTCCAGCCCATACGCCGACGTAGGTGCCAGTTCCTTGGCCACAAGGTCCACGTTGTCCAATGTTGCACCAGGCACTTGCGGTGGGAAGACCAAATGCGTCTAGCTCGTTAATTCCCATGTGCGAGGGAACCACACCAGCGTGGCTATCAAAGTTTTCGGCGTGAGCCGCAGGGATAAAAGTCGTTGGCAAGTTTGGCCAGACTGCAGGCGGCGGACCACCCGATCCCGAGGTGTCGTAACTCGCAACACTATCAGGAGCACCTTGACCAAGCATGACCATAGTAGGACCGTTTGGGTTGAGAGGATCGTTGTAAACGTCAGCGCCACCCTGTGCGGTTGCACCAATACCTACACCACCTGTCGTGAAAAAGCGACCTGTACCTTGAGCAGTCGCGGGGTCAAGCTCAGTCGCAGAACACTGAACATCAGTTGACCAAATGGTTCCATTCACATAGTCCCATCCGAAGCCATATGCAGAAACCTGGGCATTGACCCAAGCATTCACTACGGCGCCAGTTGTCATATCAAATTCGAACACATCTCCTGTGAAGGATTTAGTGAAGAAATTGCCTGATGTTGGGTTTTGACAAAGTGCGCGTACAGTACCAGAGACTGCTGTGATAACAGTATTCGAGTAGCTCAATGCGCCTGTAACGGGGTCATAACTCATGACCTCAACATAACCAGTGTCGTTTCCAACCCAAAGAGTATTGGCTGCATCATCTGCTTCCATGTCACGACCGCCCCAGCCACCTGTGTTTGCAGCACTGACATTCTGGGGGTAACTTGTAATCCAATTACCAGTCATGTCATATTCGTGGATCATGTAGTTGTCGCCAGCTGTGGTGTGACCACGACCCGTAATCCAAAGGCTGCCCCAAGCTTCTTCGACACCGAGGCAACGGTTATCGTAGACGGCAGTTTCGACATCGAACGGGCCGGAAACCAAGTCGCCAAGAGCGCGACTAGAATTATTGTTGACGGTGGTCAAATTGCCACCAGGGTCCACATCATTAACTTGTTGGGCAATACCATTAGTACATAGTCCAAGGATTGCAACAAGTGAAAGTATCGAAGTAAATCTCTTCATTTTTCCCAGGGGTTGAAGGGGGGGGGGGAGTCCTCTTCCAAGGGGATGGCTGAGAACTCAGTTAAGGAATACCTAATTTAATACCATTTAAGGAGCATGTGGGCCTAAAAACCTATATTTTTAGGCTTTATTGTGGGTTTTTGCATTTATTAACCCTCCCATTTGCTTCTTTTCTTAAACCCCTTCCGCCTCCCACTTCTTTTTCTGCAAAAAAAGAGGCTCCCACCCAAAAACTGGGTGGGAGCCTAAGCTCCTTGCATTTGCAAGGATTAACCGACGGTCAAAGCCAAAGCGTTCAGCAGTGTTGCAGAACCATGGTCAGCACCATGGAACCAAACTGAGACACCAGCAGCTCCAGCAGGCACATCTTTGTCCAGGCTTGCGGCACCTGAACCATCTGCATTAACTTTCAACACGTTGTATGGAGGAGACACAAATCCATCACCGAATGGAGTGGAAACCGGTCCACCACCAGCCAGCGAGAATACTATGAAGACCTTACCGTTAGGGGTGCAGTTGCTCGCACTCATGGTGGCAGTCCCACCAGCAACAAGACCCGTCACGTCCAATGTTGGCGCGGGAGGGGCAGGTCCGCTAATGGAAATGTCGTCAATCTGGATGCCGTCCAGGTATCCCATGGGGAAGTTATCCGACTGAGCAAACAACAAGTAGAACTGGCCGTCTGTATCAACTCCTGAATTAGAGAGGTCGATTCCAGAAACAACTTGCCAGGAAGCGAGGAGTGGTGACCAAGGTCCATAGACCTGGGTATAGGTCGCGCCATCAGCACTGACCCAAACACCATCCCAACTATGGGTTTCTTCACCGTGGTCCACGATGCCGAATTCCAGAGTCAAGTCACCAGCACCGGATCCGTCTAGACCTATGACGAGGCCAGAGCGATTCGCAAAGCCAGTTGGACCTAAGGGATCTCCACCCATTTCTAGGCAGTAGGCACCCGAGCCGCTTCCAGCCCAGACTCCCGCACCAGAACCAGTTTCTTGACCACAAGCACCTTGCTGACCAATGTTGCACCAGGCACCTGGATCTGGAAGACCCGTAATGTCAGACAAGGCGTTGGCGCCCATGAATGAAGGTACCACGCCTGCATGTCCATCGAAATTCTCCGTATAGCCTGCAGCGGACACGAAGGTCGTTGGCATTTCTGGCCAAGTCGGAGGAGGTGGTGGAGGTGCACCAACGGTGTCATAGACGCAAATTGAGTCTGGAGTCGCTTGACACAACATCACCATGGAGAGGCCATTGGCATTGAGAGGGTCGTTGTAGACATCTGCTCCACCTTGGGAGCCAGTTACGGAGCCAAAAAAGCCAGTTCCAGTTCCCAGTCCAGTGGCGGGATCCATTTCCGTTGCAGAACCACCAGCGTCAGTAGACCAAATGGTGCCCTTATTGGAATCGTAGCCCATTCCGTAGGAGGAGATGGCGGAATTGACAAAAACATTGACCACAGCACCTGTAGCCATATCAAACTCGTAGGTCGAGCTTGTGAAAGACTTCGTGAAAAAGTTTCCAGTTGCTGTGTTTTGGCACAGGGCTCGAACCGTTCCAACAACGGCAGTTGTAACCGTTGAAGAGTAGGTCAAGCCACCCGTGACTGCGTCGTAGGTTTGGACTTCTACAAGGCCGCCATCGTTACCAACCCAGAGTGTGTTGGCTGCGTCATCGGCTTCCATGTCTCTACCACCCCAGCCACCAGGAGCTGGAACAGTTTGTGGGTAACTAGTCAAGTAAGCACCTGATTTATCGTACTTATGAATCATGTAGTTGTCACCGACTGTCGATTGGCCACGACCGGTAACCCAGTAGTGATCCCATGCTTCTTCGACACCAAGGCATCGGTTGTCATAGGGACCAGTCTCGACATCGAAAGGACCGGCGACTACGTCGCCCAATCCACGGGAGGAGCCACCACCGAAAGGAACGAAAGAACCACCAGGGTCAATATCGTTCACTTGCTGTGCAGTAGCCATGGTGCTCAGTCCACAAAGGAGGACGAGACTTAAAAATCTTGTCAAATTTTTCATTTTTCCAGGGGTAAAAGGGGAGAGGGATGGAAGCCGAAAATCACCGGAAAGTGATATCCGGACCTCACTACGTACTTCCAGCCTATAGGATAGCCGTGAAATATGTTTCAAATTTGCCTGTTTTTTTGCTTTTTCCAGGAAGTTGGATTCCTAAACTGTGGGCATGGATTCTCTTTTTTTGGCAGACAAACTGCTACGGGGAAAGCGTTTAAGCCCTCAGGATGCCTGTTTCCTCCACGAAAACGCCGATATTAGCCTTCTGGGCTACTTGGCAGACGAGATTCGGCAAAAAAGACATCCAGAGGGCAAAATCACCTACATCATTGATAGAAACCTCAATCCCACCAATATTTGCGTGACAGATTGCGGCTTTTGCGCCTTCTATGCCAAGCCCAAGGATGAGGAAAAGGGCTACGTCCTCGATCGCGAGACGATTTTCCAAAAAATCGAGGAGACCATTGCGGTTGGAGGCGTTCAAATTTTAATGCAAGGCGGTCACCATCCTCGCTTAGGGGTGGAGTGGTTCTGCGAACTCTTTCAAGACATTAAGGCCAAGTGGCCCAATCTTCATTTACATGCGATGTCTCCACCAGAAATTGTGCACATTGCTCATGTTTCCAAAATGGACACCCATTCTGTCTTGGCCTCTCTCCAAGAATCGGGCATGGATTCCATGCCTGGCGGCGGTGCCGAAATTTTGGCTGAGTCCGTGCGAGAAAAAATCGCACCGAGAAAAGCTACGACAAATGAATGGTTGCGAGTTATGGAAGAGGCGCATGACCTTGGCATGCGCACCACCGCCACAATGATGTTTGGCCATGTGGAAACAACTGAAGACCGTATTGAACATTTGGATCGTCTTCGTCAACTTCAAGACCGCACTGGCGGCTTTACTGCCTTCATCGCATGGACTTTTCAACCTGGCGGTACCCCCCTCGGCGAAGAGCTCACTCAATCTGGTTGGCACAAACCTACTTTTGCTGAATACTTCCGACTCAAAACGATTGCGCGCATTTTCTTAGACAACTTTGAAAATGTTCAAGCCAGTTTTGTCACCCAAGGCGCTGACGCCGCAACGCTTGCCCTTCGCATGGGCTGCAATGACTTTGGCTCCGCCATGCTGGAAGAAAACGTTGTTTCCTCGGCGGGTTGCTTCGAACTTGTGGGATTGGACAAAATCGAAGATTCCATTCGTTCGGCAGGCTTCTCCCCTGCTCGAAGAACACAGGCTTACGAAATCTTGCCGAACTAACTACTCAGCACGCTCTGCCGTTTGAATGATGAGTTCAGAACGGTAGCGGTCAAATAATGTGGACTTCGATAGGGTGCCCAAAAATATCCCACTTTCATCCACAACTGGCAACACCCAAAGACCGCTCTCCTCAAAAAGTTGCGTTGCACGTTGCAAGCTGTCCCCCCTTACGACAGACGGCGAACTGGAATCCATGACTGTATCCACGCTGGTCATGCGGCGAAGGTCTTGGTCAAAAATAAACTCCCTGATGGCAGACAAATCCAGCATCCCTTGCAGTTTTCCAGTTTCGCCATCCAATACAGCAAAGTGATTTCGATGAGTACTGGGGAGAATCTTGGCAAGATCTTCAAGTGTTTTTCCAGAATCAATGGTAATGGACTCAGAATCTAAAAGCTCTTCGGCGGTCAAATCAGCCAGGATTCGACGGTCCGTTCCTGGGCGAAGAAGGCGACCACTCTCGGCAACTTCCCATGCATAAAAAGAATGGCGAAGGAATGTCCGGGATACGAGGGCCCCAAGTACGGCAACTAAAATGAGAGGCAAGCTTTGCCCCCAGCCGCCGGTTGTTTCCAGCGCAAGCAGGATTCCGGTAAAGGGTGCCTGCATCGTTCCAGCAACTAAACCAGCCATGCCTGCAAGGGCAAAAAAGCCTGGGGCGGCGAATTGGGCGCCGGGGAAAATGGCGGCAAGAGTTAATCCAAATGAAGAGCCCAGTAATGCCCCCAAGACTAACGATGGGGCGAAAACGCCGCCGGGAGCGTTACTGCCCAAAGTTAAAACAGTTGCAAAAAACTTAGTGCCTAAAATCAAAAGGAGAGCGGACCATCCGAAATTCGCGTTGCCTTCTAATAGCTTTGCAACGAGGTCATACCCTTCTCCGATGGCTTCGGGGCGCAAGAGTCCCAGAAATCCAACTCCCATGCCAGCGAGGGCTGCAACAACGCCAACACGGCCGAGCAAGCTTCCCTCCTTACAAGTCCGCGCAAAGTGCTCCGCGCGGAGAATCAAACGAACCAAAAGTACCGAAAACAAACCAGCGAGGATTCCGAGAGGCACGCAACCAAGAAGATCCACTGTATCCCAAGAAAAGTCTGCAGCGTGAAAGGCGCCCTCGGCTCCAAGAACTGCGCGGCCGGCTTCGGTTGCAACGACCGAAGCAACCGCCAGCGGAATGACCGTGCTGAGGGTCCATTCAGCCAGCACAACTTCCATCGCAAAGAGAACGCCGGTCAGGGGCGCATTAAAAACAGCGCCAATTCCTCCGGCAACGCCACAGGCCAGAAGAAGCACTCGCTGACGTTCAGCGAGTTGTGCCCATCCCGCCACCGAGCTTCCGGCGGCAGCTGAGCTGAAAACAATGGGACCCTCTAAGCCAGCCGATCCTCCACTGGCTACAGTGAGCAGGCTTCCAAAAAATCGACTGAAAATACTGCGGCTTCGCATGTGCCCACCCCGCCTTGAAACAGAATCCAAGACTGCAGGGACCCCATGACCGCCGGGTTCTCTGAAGATAATGCGAACTGTCCAGACAGCGAGAAGAGCACCAACTGCCGGCAAGAGAAAGCCGAAACTTTCGGCTCGAAACGCCTCAAGAGTATTAAAAAGATGGTGAACCCCGCTACGGAGAGCAACTGCGACCACTGAGCTCACTAAGCCCACAGCAGCAGCGAGCAAGACCATCAACCACGGTCCGCTATCCGCATTTCGAATGGAAGAAGAGAGTTTCATTCGCCACAAGGTTCGAGCTCGGCCAAGCGAACAAGGAGGGAGTGATCCTCTTCCTTCGCCGCAAGCGCTTTACAAAAAGAAGAGTCCCGAAGAATAAAGGCCACTCGAGAAAGCAACTGGAGGTGGCTCTTTGGATTGGGGCTCAACAACAGAAGGGCTGTATGGACCCGCTCCCCATCGAGAGCCATCCAATCCACAGGCTGCTGGAGAAGTCCAATGACCACCGTAGGAACCATTGCAAAATCCTGGCTTGGTGTGCGCGGATGCGGCAGAGCAATTCCATGGCCCATGCCCGTCGAGGTCATCTTTTCGCGCTCAAGGAGCCGCTCCAAGAGGAGGCTTCGGTCCACTGATTTTGCGAGGGGCGCCCCCTCTACTAGGTTTTTCAAAACTCCAGCTGGGGTTTCGCCCTCAACTCCACGCATAAGACCGCCGGCACTGATTGCCGCTATCAATGGTTGATCGCAGTTTTCCTCGACACTGGTCCTAGTGGAATCGGATTGGCTCCGAAGGGACAGCCCCTTTTTCCGAGCCCAAGATTCCAACTCTTCTTCTTGGAATCGAAGTTCCCCACCAGGCCGGCGCATGCCCAGCTGCCCTTGACGGGCCCACCTTTGGAGTGTGTCCGGAGAAACACCCAACTTGGCGGCGGCTTGACGGAGGTCTAGAGTCATGACAAGGCGAGATTGTATTCTCACCACGCCTTGAAAAAGCTATCGACTCTCCTTCTTGTCTCCTGGATGCTCGGAAACACCTACCTTGCCTTCCAAGGGGTGCCTTCTCGGTTTGATTTTTCCTTCCACCCGGGCCCAGGCAAAGAACCAAACCAAAACCTCAACATAAATGCCGATGAGTTTCGCGAGCGGGGTTTCAATCGCCTTTTGCTTCCGATTGGCGACCACCTCCGGCCAGTTGAGCCACTGGCCCACCACCTTCTCTTCCCCACTCAGGTTCTTTACTCTCCGCGGAACCGGCGTTCCATTGAGGCAGTTCTTCGAGAGGCGAAAGTTCGGGAAGCCGAGGGCGTTTTAGTTTTCTCGAAGAAGGATGGGTGGAGTATTCATGAGGTGGAAGATTGAATTTCCCGCCCTTTGCGTCGGCAGTCGGCGTCATCCTTCTTCTTCTTTTTTCAGGAAGCCACCTCTTACGCCTTTTTCCTGTGAAGCATGAAGGCCTTCCAGATTACCTGAGTTGGTCCTGGCTCCTTGGCGTGAGCTATTTCGCATTGGGGGTCAGCCTTATGTCTTGGATGGGGCTTTGCACGCTCGGCCCTTTACTGGGGCTTTGCCTTCTTCCTCCGGCCCTTTCTTACTTCCAAAAAACTGCGCCGCGCGGGCCGCGCCCACTCCATTTCTGGTCTTTCCTTCCTGCATTACTAGCGGTTGGCCTTTCCGTTCTGATTTGCCAGGCGGATTCGGTCAAGGAGGTGGACGCCCAAATGAGGTGGGTGCAACATGGGCAATGGATGGCCGAAACCGGAAGCTTGGTACCTGAACGGATGGAGGACCCTTCCTGGGCGAAACTCCACCCTTCCTATCCTCCATTACTCTCCTCTGTGATTGGTTTCGCACTCCAACTCCCGGGCGCAAATCGAGAGGGGACTCCTCTTCTCTTTGGACCATTCTTCTTCCTAGCCTTGCTGGGCATTTTGCATGGCTTTTGCATTCGCAATACTAGTTCAAAGTGGACATTCATTTGGGTGGCAGGGTTCGCATTCACTCCCTGCTTCGCTTGGTTGGCAAGGGACGGTCTGACCGTGGGAATGGCGGCCGATTCCGCCCTTGCCGATATTCCGCTGGCCTTGTTCCTGACAGCGCTTGCCGCTCTTTCTATTCGCATTTTGGAAGGAGAGGATTCACCCCCCCATCGAGGCCTTCTCCTGTTGGTAGGCGCTGGCTCCATGCTTGTAAAACAAGAGGGTGCAGCATTTGTTTTGGCGTCCCTGCCACTTTCAACCCTGTTTGTAGTCTGGCTTTCCCAAAAAAATGGGCAAAACTCTATTTCTTGGCGACCGTTCGGCTGGCTTTTTTCAGGTGCAATTGCCGCTTGGATTTTGTGGGCCGGGGTGAGTACTAATATGCCCGTAGCAGCGGGAGAAAACTACTTGAGTGTCGAGGGTTTTCAGAACCTATGGACTGGATTCGACCGCCTTCCCCAAATCGGACTTCGCGTGTTGGAAGAATTTTTTAGCGTCAATCGCTGGGGCGGCCTTTGGTTCGTGGCTGTGGCCGCCACCGCCGTCGGGCTTTACAGGAAGAACACTAGCGCCCTCTTTTTAACCCTTTTGCTTCTCCTGGGAATCGGAGTCTCCGTAGCCGGCTTCATGTCTAGCGGTTGGAACGGTGGCGACATCAAGGGCCTCATGGACTCCAGCCTGACTCGCCTCCTCATGCACCATGCTCCATTGGTGTTGTTGCTCGGAGTCAAATCGTTGCATTCTGCAAAAGAAAAAAGACAACCGCTGTAGTTCCGCCACCACACGGCACTGCGGGGTATTCCACAGCTAACTACAACGGCTATCAGTGTTGATTGAACTCTATGGGTTCTTGTATTCGGCTTTGGGACCGAGGTAGTACCACCAGTTGAGGACTGCACAAACTGCGTAGAAAACGGCGAATCCGTACATGGCGACCTCTGGGGTGCCAGCCTTCATCTCCTCGCCAATCACTTGGGGGATGAGGAAGGCACCATAAGCCGCAACTGCTGAGGTCCAGCCAAGGACTGGCCCACGTTGTTCCTCATTGAAAATCATTGAAATGGTCCGGAAAGTGGATCCGTTGCCAATACCCGTGGCAGTAAACAGGATCACTATCAGCACAAAGAACGGCATGAAGTAGTCCTGTGGCGTCGCCGACTGATAGGCGGCGTGAGCGTAGTACCCGACTCCAATCGAACTGAGTGTCATGACAATAGCCACTCCTTGAGTCAGAATTGCTCCACCTGTCTTGTCAGCCAGCCAACCACCGACCGGTCGGATGAGCGCGCCAACAAAGGCACCAACCCACACGTATCTGAATGTTTCAGGACCTTCGGGGTTGGGCAGGTGCTGCCAGACACCAGTCGTTGCATCTTGGATGTGCTGAAGACCAAAGATGAACTTGATGGACAGGCCAACCGCTGCAGCGAAACCGATAAACGAGCCGAAAGTCATCGTGTAGATGATGGTCATAATCCAGGTGTGCTTGGCACCGAAAATCTTGTACTGCCGCGTCAAGTTGGATTTGACCTCACCCGGCGACAGAGCCTTCATCAGAAAGACCGTCGAGGCAATCACCACTGGCAGCACAATGAACTTCACCCAGGTAAGCGTCGGGAAGCTCAGGATTACCCAAAGGCCGATGCTCGCCGTAATGAAACCGATTCCCAGTAGCCCGCTGATACGCCCAAAAGAGACGAGCGGCCCCTTGATATTGGGAGAGACTGCCTCGGTGCGGATGTTATTCATCTTAAACCAGCCGAGGAAGGCCAGTGGAATGAGTAAGAACATCCACACCCAGCCGGCGCTGGATAGCCAGGTCTCCGAACCTGCAGGGATTTGCTTAAAGACCGTTCCGCTGGTCTTTGAGAGCGTCATCGACGGCCCACTGAGCGGCCCCACGATGGCCGCGGTCATGCACAGAGGGATGAGGATCTGCATCGTGGTCACGCCGAAGTTTCCGAGTCCGGCGTTCATACCCAGCGCATAGCCCTGGTTCTTCTTCGGGTAGAAGAAGCTAATGTTGGACATGGAAGATGCAAAGTTCCCACCGCCAAAGCCAGAGGTCAGCGCGAGGATCTGGAAAACCCAGAGAGGCGTCGCTGGATCTTGCAGTGCTATCGCCGCTCCGATGGACGGGATCATCAGCAGCGCTGTGGTGAAGAAAATAGTATTTCGCCCACCGGCGAGACGGATGAAGAATGAACTTGGGATGCGCAGAGTCCCACCGCTCAGGCCAGCGATAGCGGTCAGGGTCAAGAGCTCTGACTTGCTAAAGGGAAAGCCCAGATTCTCCATCTGGACCGCAATGATTCCCCACATAATCCAGACCGCGAAGCCACACAGCAGACTTGGAATCGATATCCAAAGGTTACGGGTGGCAATCTTCTTCCCGGCGCTTTCCCAGAACTCTTGGTCTTCTACATCCCACTTATCGAGGTTAGATGTCATGATGCGCCTTCTATTTGATTCGGGCCGTCTTTCGGTCACGGTTCCAAATCACAACTTGTGGCCTACGCCACAAGTAAGGGTTTGGCACAACGAGAACATGAACTAGTCGGGTGAAGGGAAAGAAGCCTACAATGATCCAAGCATTGATGATGTGCAGCTTCACTAAAAGCGGTAGCGCAGCGACATAACTCACATCGGGCTGAAGAGTGAAGAGGGACCACAGCCAGGGCGAGGCCGAACTTGCAAACCAAGAACTCCCCCATCCATGCTGGACGGCAACCAAAATTCCAAGCACGATTTGGGCCACCAACATGGCATAAAGAATCCAGTCGGTCGGAGTGGTCACAATGTTCACACGGGCATGGCTAAACCGGCGGGCGATTGCATTGATCAAACCAAGTAAAGCCAAAATGCCAAGGGCAAGGCCAGTCACTTCCATAATGACCAAACGAACTGGAACACTATTCCACCAAAGGAGAGTGTCGGGAATCACCAAGCCCATGAAATGAATAGCAAGAACGCCGAGAATGCCGTAATGGAATGGCACGGTACTCCAGAAGTGCTGACGGTTTTCGAGGAACTGGGAGGAGATACTGGAGTAGGTGTATGGTCGCTGGCGATAGCGAGCGATTGTCACCAAGAAAAAGAGGGCCAGAGCCACGTAGGGCAGGGCGGCAAAGAGAAGGATGTCGCTCATGATTGGGGGTTGCCGTTGGTTTCCTGGACATGCATGTTGAGGACCGCGAGAACGGCGTCCAGGACCGGCTCGTAGGGGTTGTCATTGGCAGCCAAACTCACGCAGATTTTTTTCACGGCAGGAATGGCAACATTTTGAGAAAGCTCACTCGCGATTACGTCATCGCACCGAGCAAGAACCGCCATTACATGGCAGAGATGGTCCGGAAGCTCGCTCCCTTCGGTTATTTCATTTTCGCGGAGAAGCTCGCGCATTTTTACGAGGAATCCACCACGTTCGTACGCTTCCCCAAACACATGCCAGCCCGTTTCAAGCGCGGCACTGGCAGAGTTGTCAAAGGTGCGAGCGAAAAGCTCTTCCATTTCCTCATCTGACTTCCCTTTGAGAAATTCAGTGAAGGGTTGGAGAGCCTCTTTAGCCACTTCAGAAGCATTGGCTACGACCGCAATCCATTCTTCAGCCGCCTCGCCAAACCCAGGCCTGGGGTAGGTGACCAACTTTGAAAGGGCGTCGTAAACTTTGCCGTCAGTTTTCATGATTAAACACGCAGTGGGGCGTCTCGGAATCCGAAGCCCGTTTCTTGCTTGTGAGTATGGGTGTCGCGCAACATTTCGATTGCTTGCTCGCGCTGGGCGGGCGGAATCACGAATCGTTGTTCGTAGGAAGCCAGTGAGGTCAACTTGTATATTGCATCTGCCTGTTCAGGAGTGCAGTCTGCTTCACGAAGAGCGCGCATGGCGGATTCTTCATCCACATCCCCTACCGTGAGGTGGCGGCGCCACATCCGAACTGCGTACTGCTTACGCAGTGCGTAGCGAACGGGCTCAGCGTTTCCTGCGCCAAAGAGGTTCGACAAGAACTGGATGGGAACCCGTGCCTGTTCGATTTCGTGAAAGAGGTCCTCTGTTTCCAATGAAGTTGGTCCAGCGTGGTTACTGGAAACCACTGGAGAAAGAGGTGGAACGTAGAACACCATGGGGAAGGTGCGGAACTCAGGGTGCAAGGGCAAGCCAAGACCCCAGCTCTTCACAAACTCGTAAGTTGGAGAGTTCTGCGCCGAAGTAATGACACCATCAGGGATGCCATTCCTCTTCGCAGCTTCAATCACTTCGGGGTCGTTTGGATCCAAAATGATGCTCCGCTGAAGATCAACCAGACGGTCTTCAGGGGCAGAAGCCAAATCTTCAATCTTAGATGCATCGTAAAGAACGTTGCCCAAGAAACGAATGCGGCCCACGCAAGAGTGGTGACAGGCTGGAGGCTGGTTGGTCTCAATCCGTGGGTAGCAAAGCACGCACTTTTCAGACTTGCCAGTGTTCCAGTTGAAGTACACCTTCTTGTAAGGGCAGGCGGGCACACAGGATCGCCAGGCGCGACAACGCTCTTGATTTAGAAGAACGACACCATCCTCACCACGCTTGTAAAGCGCACCGGAAGGACAGGATGCAACGCATGCTGGGTTCAAGCAATGGTTACACATCCGCGGAAGGTAGAAGAAAGCCAAACGCTGAATTTCGAACATCTGCTGGCGAGTTTCTTCAGGAAGCCCATCCAGATTGGGGTCGTTTTCTGCATAAACCGGAGAACCGCCGAAGTCGTCGTCCCAGTTCGGCCCAGCTTCGACATCAATGTACTCGCCTGAAACCATGGAAATCGGGCGAGCCGTTGGCTGGTCATGACCTTCCGGAGCATCAAAGAGGTCTGAGTACTTGTAAGTCCAAGGCTCGTAGTAATCATCCATGGTTGGCATGGATGGGTTGTGGAAAATGTTCGGAACAATCTTCGACTTACTCGTTGACTTCAACTGCAATTTGCCGTTCTTGACTTCCCAACCACCGCGGTGTTGCTCCTGATCTTCCCAACGGGTTGGGAAACCAGTACCGGGCTTCGTTTCCACATTGTTCCACCACATGTATTCGGTGCCTTTACGGTCAGTCCAAATGTTCTTGCAACTAATACTGCAAGTATGGCAACCGATGCACTTGTCCATGTGGAACAACATCGCAATTTGTGAGCGTACATCCATTATTATGTTTCCGTTTTCAGTCGGCTCACCAAACGAGCTCAGGTAGTTTGCGAACGAGGACGTGGGTGTCACGGTTACACCCAATTGGTCCCCAGTAGTTGAAGTGGAAGGTGAACTGACCGTAGCCACCAATCATCAAGTTGGGCTTGAGACGGGTACGGGTCAGGCTGTTGTGTCCACCCGCACGACGCTTGCCGCGGAGTGGAGATTTCGGAACCGAGTAAGTCCTTTCCGGAGAGTGGTAAATGATGCAGATACCTTTGGGGATCCTTGCACTCACTGCGGCGCGAGTCACAACAACTCCATGGTCATTGTGTACTTCCACCCAGTCATTGTCATTCACGCCAATGGATTCAGCCTCTTTATCATTAATCCAGAAGGGCTCCACGCCACGACTCAAGGTCGTCATACGGTGGTTGTCCCCATAGGTCGAGTGGATGTGCCATTTACCGTGCGGGGTCAAGAAGTTGAGGCAAAGAGTGTCGTCTTTGCGCTGACCTGTTTCATAACCCGCAGGGTCTGTAATCCGCATGTCCGAGTATTCCATCGGCAATGGCTTCGGTTTGTAGGTTGGGAGGTGTTCGCCAAACTGAATGTAACCTGGGTGGTCCAAGTAGAAGTGCTGACGTCCCGTCAAAGTTCTCCAAGGCACCATTTCTTCCACGTTATAGGAGAAAGGTGAGTAGGTTCGGCCATCATCAATCAATGCGGACCACATTGGAGAGTTGTGCAAGCGACGAGGCTGAGCTTGAATGTCCCTTGAGTTCATTCGAACCGAGCGAGTTTTGCTTCCCAGCTTGTCAGCTAGTGGCAAACCGACCTTCTCTTCCATGTTCTTGTAAGAACGGTAAGCGAGCTCTCCATTCGTTACAGAGGCAAGATTGAGGATGGCATCAACCACATGCTTGCCTGTCTTCAGGGAAGGGAGTTTCTGGCCATCGACCACTTCAACATCACCATGCTCGACCATTTCATCGTAATAATCGTCAATCATGTAGTGTGTTCCGTGGGCACCGATTCCTTTTTCGCGGGCATTCGGACCGTAAGAGACATACTGCTGGTAGAGCTTCCTGTAATCACGCTTGACAACCTTCAAGCCAGGCATGGTCTTTCCAGGAATAGCTTCGACTTCGCCTTTGTCCCAATCCAGCATTTCGGTTTGCGCAATTTCAGCAGGAGTGTCATGTGCAAGCGGGGATGCGACCACATCTTCCACTGCATCGGGAAGATGCGTTTCGGCAAGCTCTGCAACCGCTTTTGAAATTTCAGCAAAGATGTCCCAGTCGGACTTGGACTCCCAACAGGGGGGTACAGCTTGCGACAACGGATGCACGAAGGTGTGCATGTCCGTGGTATTGATATCGTCTTTCTCGTACCAAGTTGCGGCAGGGAGGACGATGTCGGAGTAGAGAGCTGAAGTATCCATGCGGAAGTTCAGGTCTACGACCAAGTCCATTTTGCCCTTGGGTGCTTTCTTCAAGAACTCAACGGTTTTCACGCTACCTTCGGCAACTTCGTCGGCAATCTTGTTGTTGTGTGTTCCAAGGTAGTGATCCAAGAAATACTCATGACCCTTTGCAGAACTCATGAGAGCGTTCCCTCTCCAAATGAACCATAAGCGTGGCCAACATTCGGCATGGTCAGGCTTTTCGATGGCGAACTTCAAGCTACCGCCTTTCAGTTCATCCACAACATGCTTCACGATGCCTGCTTCGTCGCTTGCGCCAGCAGCGCGCGCTTCTTCAGCCAAAGCAATCGGGCTCTTATCAAACTGTGGATAGAAAGGCAGCCATCCATTCTTCACAGCGCGAACATTTGCATCAATCGTATGCCCTTGAGCCAAAGTGTTTTCAGGCTGCTTCGGCGGAACTGTCTGGTATTCGCGGAAGCTTCGCTCGTAGCGCCACTGGTCCGTGTTGACGTAGTGCCAACTTGGCGCATTTTGCAAACGTACGGCGGGCACCCAGTCCTTCGCAAAAGCAATGTTGCCCCATGGCTCGCCCGGCGCGAGCTTCTCTTGGCCCACATAGTGAGCTAAACCACCGCCATTGACCCCGATACACCCACAAAACATGAGGGCGTGAATCGCTGAACGGTACATGAGGTTGGCGTGGTACCAATGGTTGATACCCGCACCAATGATGACCGTGCATTTCCCATTGGTATGCTCGGCTGTAATGGCCCATTCGCGAGCAAACTTGATGATGTTCTTCCGGTCAATCCCGGTATATTTCTCGCCCCAAGCAGGCGTGTAAACGGCATCGGTGTCGTAATCAGAAGGGTACTCCCCTTCCAAACCGCGGGAAACGCCGTACTGCGCCATCAGCAAGTCGTAGATCGTTGCAACAGTAACTGGACCGCCGGAAGTTTGAACCGTGCGAACAGGAACACCGCGGCGACGAGATTCATCTTCGCCAAAGTCATCCAAGCGAACTTGAACAATGCCTTCATTATTGTTGAGGAAGGTCAGTTCGGCATCAATATCAGAACCGTCCTTTCCATCTTTTGGCAACAGGTTCCACTGACCTTTCTTTTCATTAGCCCAGCGGTGACCCGATGCGCCCATAGGCATCTTGGGTCGGTTGTCGCCCTTGTCCCAGTGAAGGAATTTCCACTCTTTATGCTCTTCATCGGCGTAAGCATCCATGCGGCCTGCACGAAGCATTTGACCAGCTTCCCACTCATCGCCATCTTGGGTGAGTTCAACTAAGAAAGGGGAGTCGGTGTACTTCTTGGCGTAGTCCAGGAAGTAAGGAGTCTGCTTCTCGTGGTGGAATTCCTTCAGAATTACGTGGTTCACAGCCATCCACCATGCGCCATCTTGGCCGGCGTTGAGTGAAACCCACTCGTCGGCATACTTGGCAACCTGGTTGAAGTCAGGCGAGAATACGACCATCTTTGACCCGTTGTGTCGTGCTTCGGCGGCGAAGTGGACATCAGGGGTTCGGGTCATGTTCAAGTTACTTCCCATGACCGCCAACATCTTGGCGTGGTACCAGTCTGCGGACTCGTTCACGTCGGTTTGCTCGCCCCAAGTTTCCGGAGAAGCGGAAGGCAAATCGCAATACCAGTCGTAGAAACTAAGAGCTAGTCCACCCATCAACTGCAACATTCGTGCGCCGGATGCATAGCTGACCTGAGACATTGCAGGAATCGGGGAGAAACCGGCGATGCGGTCGGGCCCGTGGTCCTTAATGGTCTTCACTGCGGACGCCGCAATAATTTCCTTTGCAGTGTCCCAAGATGTGCGGCGGAAACCACCCTTGCCGCGGGCGCGTTGGTAACGCTCACGCTTAACAGGATCGTCCGTAATAGAACGCCAGGCAGCCACGGTGTCGTTTGGATGCACGGCTTTGGCTTGTTTCCACAAGTCAAGGATGGCGCCACGGACATATGGGTACTTCACCCGAAGTGGGCTGTAGAGGTACCAAGAATAAGAGATGCCGCGCTGACAACCACGTGGTTCGTGCGGAGGAACAGTCTTGTCCAGGGTTGGGTAATCCACCGCCTGCATTTCCCAGGTCACAATTCCATCCTTGACATAAATCTGCCAAGAACAAGAACCGGTGCAATTCACGCCATGAGTGGAGCGCACAATCTTGTCGTGCTGCCAACGGTTACGGTAGAACTCTTCCCACGCACGGGTTCCGGGTTCAACCGAGTCTTTAATCCAAGGGTTTTGAGTACTCATCGTTTAGACGCCTCCACCATGGGGATTCGGGTGGCGCGGAAGCGGCCTCTCCAAAGGAAGCCGAACAGAAGGAGAATCGCCGCGGCTGCCGCCACGCCGGTGTAGAAGAAAGAAGCCTTTTGGGTAGCTGGCTCGACGCCGTCCTTCCCGTTTACAGAAAAGAAGGCGACCAATGCCCGGATTTCAGAATCGGACATCTGCGCATCCTTAAAGATGGGCTTCATGGTTTCCGATGCGGGTGAGGACAACCAGGCGCTGAGGCCACGGCTCTCACCAAGACGGGAATAAACAGTGGTCAGGTCAGGGCCCAGACTGCCGCCCCCGAAGAAACCGCCAACATTGGAAACATTGTGGCAAGAAATGCAAGCAGGAGTCCCTTTTAGGAAACTTTCGGTTCCAAGAAACAGGTCCATGCCTCGGTTCATTTCTTCAGCGGTGAAGGGGATTTCCTCCTCGACGGGCGCTGGTTCCAAGATGGTGCCGGATTTCGATGCGATGTAATCCAAAAGGGCGTTCGCCATTTTGGTATCCACACCAGGGAGCTTTGGCATCGGAACATTGTTGGAGGCAGCCAACAATTCCTGGGCATAAGAATCGCCACTTGCAAGCACGGCGGTTGGATCCACCATGAACTTCACAAGCCATTCGCGACTCTGGCGTTCATTTACGCCGTGTAGGTCGGGACCAATCAAGCGACCTGCACCAATCGTGTGGCAGGCCGCGCAATTCGTCTCGAAGAAAGTCTGCGCCGCTTCCTGGGCCCCAAGGGCGGAAGTGCCGGCAAACAGCAGAATCAGTGTGAGTGTGGATTTCAGTTTCAACACGGTTTTTTCTCCGTGCCCACACAGGAACAAATCTCGTGCCAACTCAAGCGAGGCAGAATACGAACCCTGCCCCAATCCGAAACGCCCCTAACTCATTTACAGCAAATAGCTTACGAACTCAAAAGACTTCGTCTCAATACCTGGAGGCGCATCCGCTTGGATGCACCATCTCTCACGCTTTCCCTTAACGCCCTATCCCATAAAGAGTTTTGCGTGCTTCCATCAGGAAGCAGGGGCCGCTAACCCTAGTTTTCATCGGGGACGAATCGAGTTCGGTCCACGCCTAATTGTTTCAATATTTTTTGAAAAGCAGCCCGAGTCAAACCGCAACTGGTTGCAGCCTGTGTGACATTCCCAAGACTCTTTTCGAGAGCCCTTTGAACGAATTCTCTCTGGAAATCTCCCATAGCCAGAGCCTTGGCCTCGGAATAGTTCTGATCCCCCGCTTCAGCAGTGACACCCCACTCCTGGGACTCTAGGCCCAGATGAAAAGGCATCAAGCACTCCCCACAGCAAACAATTATCGCTCGTTGAATAGCATTCTCTAACTCGCGAACATTCCCTGGCCACTCATAAGTCCTAAGCCTCTGGAGAGTTTCCTGGCTGAGTTCAGGTGGAGTTGCCTCTTCTCCCAAACATTCCTGAGTCGCTCGTAACAAAAAGTGCATCGCGAGGGGAACAATATCGCCTGGCCGTTCACGCAGAGGAGGAATGTGCACTTGTACGACTTGCAAACGGTAATAAAGGTCTTCCCGGAACTTTCCGGCTTGCACCATCGCTTCGAGATCTCGGTTGGTCGCCGCAATTAATCGGAAAGAGACGGGAACATCCGCACTTCCTCCCACCGGGCGAATCACTTTTTCCTGCAGAACCCGCAACAGTTTGCCTTGGAAAGCCGGAGACATAGAAGAGACTTCATCCAAAAAGACCGTCCCCCCCTCTGCCAACGCAAAAAGGCCGCGACGGTCTCGGTCTGCTCCAGTAAATGCCCCTCGGACATGACCGAAGAGTTCGGATTCCAACAAAGTGTCCGAAAGTGCGGCACAGTTAACCGCTTGGAAGTCACAATCAGACACCATACTTCGACGATGAATTGCTCGAGCAATGACTTCCTTTCCAGAACCAGACTCCCCTTCAATTAAAACCGGCACAGGTTGTGGAGCAACCTTCTCAACCAAAGAAAGAACTCGCTTGGTAGCGGGATCCTCAGCAACCATTACGTCTATCCCAATCTTCGGACTTTGTCTCTTGGCAAGAAGTTGCATGCCAAGGCGCTGAATAATCCCTAAGATTTCTTCGTTGTCGAAGGGCTTAGTGAGGAAATGCGAAGCACCAGCCTGCACGCATTGCACTGCAGTTTGCACGGTTCCAAATCCAGTTAACAAAACAACTGCGACATCTGGCCAAGTCTTTTTAATTTCCGCCAATAGCTCCGAGCCCGTCATTCCTGGCATCATCAAATCCGTCAACACTAAATCCCATTCTTGATTGCGAAGCTGAGTGAGGGCTTCCAATCCGTCGGCAGCTTGACCGGCTTGAATACCCAGAGTGCCCAAGAGTCGAGTGAGCCCCAAACGGATGTCGGCCTCGTCATCAACGACGAGAACATGGAGTTCAGAAATCTTGGGTGGGGTCATGACAGGTCAGGGCTAGGCATTTTGCCAGATACGGAGAGGGGGAAACGGACCTCAAAACAAGTTCCTTTTTCAGAGGTTTCGACCATTGACAATCCACCGTGATGCAATTCTGCAATTCGGCGAGCCGTGGGCAAGCCAAGCCCCGTTCCTTCGCCCGCTGACTTGGTTGTATAGAAGGGACGGAAAATCTCTTCCAACTTTTCTTCGGGTATCCCTGATCCCGTATCGAGAACCTGAACGAGAATGGAACCACTTTCGACTCGACTCCCCACCGAAACCGTCCCCGAACCTTCGATTGCTTGAACAGAATTCATAACGAGGTTCACAAAAATTTGTCTAAGTTGAACTTCATCGCCAAGAATACAGGAAAGATCCGCCTTTAGGTTGGACTCCAAAGAAACGTGGTGGCGGTCGGCAAGTGGACGAAGAAAACGGAGAGCGTCATCAATCACATCGTGGACATTTACTTCACCTGAATCTGTTCCGCCCTTCGACGCGTAACCTAAAAGTTCGCGAATTACCCGTTTGCACGTTTCAGTGTTACGCGAGATGACATCTATGTTTTCTTGCAAGGGGGAATCTTCAGCAAGTTCCGTCTGCATCATTTGACTGAACATGCTGATTGATGCCAAGGGGTTATTAAGTTCGTGCGCCATAACGGCAGCAACTTCCCCCAGCACGGCTAGGCGTTCTTGATGGACCTCACGTTCTTCCCCTTCAATGCGCTCGGTGATATCCCGGCCAACCAAAATCCGTCCTTGCCTGCCGGTATCACCAATAGGGAGTGGTGTTGCGTGAATCTCATAAATCCGATTGCCCACATCCAAGACGCAGGATTTCATAGGAGCCTGCAAATCCGCAAGGCAATCTGCGCAACTCTCGGCTGGATTTCTAGTTCCTTCACCACACGGAAAATGGGAAAGAGAATCTCGTAGGCTCCCCTTCGAGGAAAAGACCTCCAAAAGGGGGCCAGCTGCGTGATTGGAAAGACTGACATTGCCTTCCTCGTCCAATACCACAAGCCCATCACGCATTGTCGAAATCACATGGTCAAGCCGGTCGCGCTGAGCTCGTGATTCAGCTTGACGAAGCTGCAACTGCTTGGCATTACTTACCAACTCTTCGCTCCGACTTTGGACAGCAGAAGCCATCAAGTTAAACGACTTTGCCAAGTCTCCGACCTCATCATTAGTGTTAACCGTTACCCGAGCTGAAAAATCTCCTTGGCGGATTTTAGTAGCAGCTTCGCTCAGCATCATCAATGGGCGGGCCAAGAATTGGAGCGGAAAATAAAGTAGAAGAATGGAGGCAATGGTCATCAAGGTGCCCACCAAAAGGAATTCATTTTGAAGACCTGAAACCGGGGCCAAAGCGTTGGAAGCTTGAATCGAAACCTCGGCATTCCAACCGGTATCCCCAATAGGAAAGCTCCGCCGATAAAAATTTTCGCGTGCCTCCTCTGTTTCCTTTTCATTGGTTGGAGCACCTAAGACAATTAATCCACGACCTTCTCGGACAGCAGCAGCGTCAGGGGAGTCGTAATTCAAGAAACGGGGGGTAACCTCAAGTGTCTGCGCCTGTGAATCCTGAAGACGGAGACTGACATCCTCTGCTGTGCGGTCGCGACCAAGTCGATCCGTTCGCATGGCGTCAGCAATCCAATGACCCACCTGAACTTCCGCAACCAGTCGACCGATGGGCTCCACACTTCGCAATCCGAAAATGGGGGTACTTAAGAAAACAGAGGGAGAAATCCCCTCGTCGCCGGGAAACAGTTGGCTGCACTGGGATTGATTGGCTTGGATGGCCCATTTTGATAATCCCTGACTCCGTCCCCCATTACGAGGGTTCAGGTTGGCGACCAAGTCGCCGCGGGCAGAAATGACCAAAAGGTCCGAAAATGCCGTCTCCAAAGGAAGCTTGTTGACCCGGAGGTGCCGAAGAAGCTCCTTGCGAAGTTGCCCTACATCCTGAAGCTGGCCGCTTCCAATCCGAGCAAGGTGGTCTCGAATGTAGCCATCCGAGGCAAAATCTTCACTCCGACGCAGGAGCATCTCAAGATAGGCATTCAAATCTGTGGAATAAGCCTGACATTGGAACTCCAGGCGCTGGAGAATCTGCTCCTCCAGAGAGCTTTTGGCACTTTTTGAGATGAGATACCCCCCCACCCCAAAGGCCAGCGTACAGAGACCCACAAAACCAAGCGCCAGCTTGTATTTGACGGATAGCCAGTGGAGGGGGTCCCGCATGCCAACATGATAAACTCGGAGGTTGTGTTGCACTCCTTTGCACGCATGACATGATTAATCACCTTGAAGAACGAGCGGCTCGAACCGGCTTGGGAGGCATTCCAACCCTGGTTCAAGAAGGTCAGCGATTATCCGAAGCGCACTGCTTAGCTTTGTTGAAAAGCGATGATCTTGCCTTGATGGGGCTCTTAGCCAATCAAGTTCGAGAAAAACGGCACGGTGATGTGGCCTATTACAACGTCAACATCCATGTCAACTACACCAATTACTGCAACCAATACTGCGATTTTTGCGCTTTCCAGCGGCGCCCCAAAGACGATGGCGCCTATTGCATGACCCCAGAGCAGATTCATGAAGAGCTCTCCAAGGCGAATCCTGAGGCCACTGAGGTCCACATGGTTGCCGGGGTTTGGCCTGCGCTTCCCTACGAGTATTTCCTCGATATCGTCCGGGCTGCGAAATCTGCCCGACCGAACATCCATGTCAAAGCTTTCACCATGGTCGAAATTGACCAAATTGTGAAAACTGCCGGAAAGCCCCTAGGCGATGTTCTTGACGAGCTGAAAGAAGCAGGATTGGGCTCGATGCCCGGAGGCGGTGCAGAAATCTTTTCTGAACGCGTACGACAAGAGCTTTACCCAAAAAAAATGGGGGCTGAACGATGGATTGAACTTGCACGTGATATTCACAACCATGGCTATCGAACCAACTGCACCATGCTTTATGGCATGACTGAAACTTTGGAAGAACGCGCAGACCACTTAAATCGATTGCGAAATCTCCAAGATGAAACAGGTGGCTTCCAGACCTATATCCCACTGGCCTTCCACCCTGAAAATACTCCTGGGCTTTCGCACCTACCCCAACCCGGGCCCACCGAACGGCTCAAAGCCATCGCCATCGGTCGCCTCTTCCTAGATAACATCGCCCATATCAAAGCCTATTGGGTCATGCTCGGCCTCCCCGTCGCTCAACTCGCCCTAGGTATGGGCGCAGATGATATCGATGGCACTGTAACCCAGGAAAAGGTGTACCACGATGCCGGCGCGGGCACTCCAGAGAACTTGGATCGGGACTTCATTCACCGCCTAATTCGGGAAGCCCATCGCCAGCCCGTTGAGCGGGGCACTCTTTACGAAGTCATTCGAGAATTCCCAATAGCGAATGATTCCATTCCTACATCTCCTACTCCCCTCTCGGTTTAATGTTGAGAATCGGAACGGTTCCTTATTTGGTGGCACGGCCCTTAACGGAGGGGCTGGATGCGGAACCCTCCGTTCAACTAAGCACTGCTCCCCCCGCTGAGCTCGCCCGGCGATTATCAAGCGGCGAGCTTGATATTGCTTTAGCAAGTTCCATTCTGGCCCTTGGTGAAGACGCACTGGACTTTTGGTCTGATGGCCCAGTCATCGCCTGCGATGGTCCCATCCAATCGGTTCTTCTTTTCCTTTCGCCTCGGCTCCAGTCACCCTCTGAAATCCAAAGTTTGCTCCTCGACCCCAATAGTCGAACCGGGAGGGAACTTGCTCGGATTTGCCTTCGCGACGCCTTTGACCTTGAACCTCACGCCATCGAGGCCCCTTTGGAGCAAGACCCTTTTGAATCTGGCGCCGATGCGGTGCAACTAATTGGGGACCCCGCACTCTTAGCGACTCAAACTCATCCCGATTGGACGACTGTGGACCTTGGGGAAACCTGGAAAAAACTAACTGGCCTTCCCTTCGTCTTTGCGGGTTGGATTTGCCGCACGGGTTTTGACCCTGAAGAAGTAGCACCAATTTTGGAAAAAGCGGCCGAACGGGGCTTGAGCCGCCGTAGCGAACTGGCGCAATCCACAGACTTAGGAAACTTACCGATTGAGTTTTTGGATAATTACCTCCACGAAACTATTCATTTCCGGCTTTCACAAGAGCAAATCCGTGGAGCGATTGCCGAATTTGGCCTTCGTGCGGATCTGGACATTCACCGGATTCGCCTTGAATCAAAATCGGTAGCCCAATGAAGAACAAGGCGCCCCTTTTTGCGCTTCCAAACCTTCTTCTCTACCCGGGAGCCAAGCTCCCTATCTTCTTTTCCGAGCCAAGGCACTTGGCCATGCTTCGGGACATGCAAGCTAAAGAGGGTACCTTGCTTGCCTGTGCATTGCTGAAGGGTGACTGGGAAGAAGATTACTTTGATAATCCAGAAGTCCACCCCATCGCAGGTCTGGCTCGGTTCAAAATTCCATCTTCCTTTTCTGGAGACGACTCCATTCAGCTCCTCGGGATTGGCGAAGGTCGAATTCGGATACAACAAATCCTAAAGGAAGGCCCTTTCCCCGAGGCTGAGTTTGAGCTCCTTCAAGAAACAGAGGCTCCCGAAGGAGTTTCAGCTTCCTTGCGGCGGGAGTTACTTCAGGCCATCTCCACCCTTGCCGACGGCCAGGCCATGGTTGACGATTCAGCAACACTTTCTTGGCTCTCGGATATCCTTTCCCTCGCCATGCCCATCTCCATTGAGCGAAAGTACGAAATCTTCGCCATGCTCGATGTACAAAAACGGGCTGAATCCACAATTGCCGAAATCGCCAAACTCAAAAAGGAACACTCGAGCTTCAGTATTTTAACAGACAACAAGACCAACCCTGACTTGAACTAAGCTATCCTATACCTATGGGAATCTTCGGAGGAGTAATTGGCGGTGGTATCGGAATGATGCTTGGTGGGCCATTGGGGGCCATGCTGGGTGCTGCGATGGGCTCTTCCATGAGCGGGACGGCAACGCAAATCCCCCTTCAAACCGCAACGCGCTCCACCCAAGAACTTCAGCTCATTTTCGCTCTGGCCCTAACAAGTTTGGCCGCCAAGGTCGCCAAAGCAGACGGCAAGGTAACTAAGGAAGAAATCCAAACATTTGACCACTTCCTTAGCACTGCACTGGGCCTTTCTAAAGAAGACCGCGCCGCTGCCTCCAAAGTATTCAATGAAGCCCGTGACAGCTCGACCCCAACTTCAGAATACACCATCCAGATTCGACAACTCCTTGCCACTCAACCGGATCGCCTTCGTGATATCGTGACATTACTTTGCGCGATTGCTTTTGCCGACGGTGAATTCCACCCCGCTGAAGAGCATATCATTCGGGAAATTTCCGGAGAACTTGGGTTGAGTGAAAATGATTTCCAATCCTGCAAAGCTACCTTCCGCGCCACACATGGCTCTACTACTGAAGACGCCTATGAAGTTTTGGGTGTTCCTCGCACCGCAACGGATGCTGAGGTCAAGGCCGCACATCGCCGGCTAGCTAAGGATTATCACCCCGATATTCTTCGTTCCAAAGGGCTTGCTGACGACTTCCAAGAATTCGCACGGCAAAAGATGACTGCCATTAACGAGGCATGGGAAACGGTTAAAAACGAGCGTAGTCTTTAACCTTCTTCCGTTCTAGAGTCCGGTCGGCGAAAAAGTCACTAACAAGGGGTAGTGGTCGGTTGCGTCTTCTAGCCGCACACCTTCAACGGGAGACTCGTCGATGACTTCAGCAGTAAGCAGAGTACTGGCAAGACTGGGAGTGCACATCGCATAATCAATCCGAGTGAGGTAGGGCTCTTTGTTGTAGGTGTACTTTTCCGTTCCCTTCATAGGATCTACCAATCCGCCATCGCGAAGAAGGCCCAAAGTGGGCATTTCGGGAACCTCATTGAAGTCTCCGCAAACCACCCCGCGATAGGCCGGATTTTTTTTTATTTCCCCCTGAATTATTTTCAAGATTGCAGCAGATTCGGACTCCCTAACGACATCCGCAGCCTCATCACCCCACTGAGATTTGAGGTGCACTACATAAACATCGGTCTGAAAATTCCCCTCCACCCGCACCCGCAAAAGATCCCGGCGGAAATGCTGCTCCTTCCCTTTGGAGTCTTTGAAACGAATGTGGCGATAGGACGTCACCTCGCCAAGAGGAATCCTGCTCAAGAGAGCCACATCAATTCCACGTGTGTCATTCCCTTCAAAGTGCACGACTTCGTAACCCATATCACCGAGGTACTTGTCCACAAACTGTTCCAAATGCCAACGGTTTTCGACTTCTTGTAGAGCAACGACATCGGCATCAAACGCCTGCAACACCTTTGCTACACGCTCCATACGCGCATCGCTGGCGTAGGCTGGTTTGGTGATTTGGTCTCGGCGATAAGGGTCATCCCAGCGGTCAAAAAAGTTCTCAATATTCCAGGAGAGCATGCGAATAGCTGGGGGCTCTTGGGACACCTGAGGTGCCTGAGCCATGCAAAGCGCCAAAGTAGGGAGCAGAAGACTCAACATGATAGAAAGTATAGGCGAGCCAAAAATGCAGCCGAGGAAGAGCCGCTTGCTAATCCACAACCGTGATTTGATCAGGATTCTGAATCACAATCTGGGGGGCACCGCGGTGCTCGCCCACCTTGCCGAGAATTCGCACCGTTTTGTCGAGGTAGTAAGTCTCGGGGGATTCCGGAAAGTCCGGAAAAGTTCGAGAAAAAATGACGGCGTGGAATTGACCTTCCCATTCCTCTTTGAAGTTCAAAAAACACGCCTTCCCGCTGTTATGGGTGCCCACGACCTTGCCCTCCGTAAGAACGACTTGGCCCATGTACTGCGGAGCTTGCTCCCACGGAACAGTGGCGACAGGTTCGTCCAGAACATCCAGCCTCCGCCAAGGGCGTAGAGGCTCAGTTGCGTCCGGGTCGCGGGAGGTGTCGTTGAGAGGGTTCGCTCTGACAGCATCCTGAACCGGATTCTTCAGGGGTAAATTAGATTCGCAGCTACTTACAAAAAGAAGAAGGCCCAACAAGAGAGCACGAATCATTTCCCACACTCCGCTTTCACCTTGGCAATGACTCGTTCAAGAGCTTCCTCAGCAGAGACCACCTCCTTTTCTCCACCAGAACGGGGGCTCCACTCGACTTTACGGTCACCTGCATCTCGACCTACCACTATGCGTAGTGGAATCCCAATCAAATCAGCATCCTTGAACTTGGCGCCAGGGCTTACTTTTTTGCGGTCGTCCACTAAAACATCCACGCCGGAAGATTCCAATTCATTTTCCAGCTCAGCACAAAGCGCGTCTTGCTCCTCAACTCCAGCCTTCATTTGCACAATCAAAACCTGATAAGGCGCAATAGGTAGCGGCCAAATCATGCCGCCTTCATCGTGATTTTGTTCAATCGCCGAGGCCGCAACTCGGCTCACACCAATTCCATAGCAACCCATCCAAAGAGGAAGTGTCTTTTGGTTTTCATCCAGAAAAGAAGCGTCCATGGCCTCGGAGTACTTCGTTCCAAGTTGGAAAATATGGCCGACTTCAATTCCACGAGTGATTTCAATTTTTCCCTTGCCACAAACCGTTTCATCGCCGGCCTGAACTACACCGAAATCAGCAGTTTCGGGCTGCTCTAAATCGCGGCCGAACCAAACATCTAGCCAATGGGTGTCCGTTTCATTCCCACCACACAAGAACCCCTGAGCGCCATCAACAGAAGAATCCGCAAGTATGCGAACATCTTCGGACAAACCGATTGGGCCTGCGAAGCCGGGCTCTGCTCCAGTGGCTGCCCGGACTTGCTTTTCATCAGCCAATTCGAGTTTGAGAGCATTCAAATGATTCAACAACTTCACTTCGTTGAGTTCGCGATCTCCACGACACATCACGGCCACCGTTTGGGTGTGATCCTCCCAGACGGCCTCATACAGAACAGTTTTCAACAATCGCTCTATGCCTAAGTCAGGGAAAAGCTTTAGCAAATCTTCGCAAGTCTTTGCTCCTGGAGTGGGCTCTTTGTGCATTTCCACTTTTTCGGGCTTCGCACCGGAATGAGCAATACGAGAAGCCGCTTTCTCAATGTTGGCGGCGTAACCTGTTTCATGACACACTGCAATCGCATCTTCACCCGTCTCGGCATCTACCATGAACTCTTCCGAGCCCGACCCACCAATGGCACCAGAATCAGCTTCAACTGCTGTGAATCGCAGGCCACACCGCGAAAAAATATTCCGGTAAACCTGCCGCATTTTTGCGTAGGATTCCTGCATCGCCTCTTCGGTGGCATCAAAAGAGTAAGCATCTTTCATGATGAACTCTCGCCCACGCATCAAGCCAAAACGCGGACGAATCTCGTCGCGGAACTTGGTTTGAATTTGGTAAAGAGTCACTGGGAGTTGCTTCCAAGATTGCACCTGTTTGCGTACAAAGTGGGTGATGACTTCTTCATGCGTTGGGCCCAAACAAACTTCGGAACCTTTCCGATCGCGGAAATGAAACAAAATTCCATCGTTCACATAACGCTCCCATCTGCCTGATTCGTCCCAAAGCTCACGAGGCTGAACCGCCGGCATCAATAGTTCCTGACAACCCGCTTGGTCGTGCTCTTCGCGAACGATTTGCTCAATTTTTCGCAAGACTCGCCACATCATGGGGCCATACACATAAAGACCCGCACCGAGCTTCAAAATGAAGCCTGCGCGTGCCATCAAAGCGTGAGAACGAACTTCGGCATCGGCCGGTTCTTCCCGAAAAGTCACGAACAACTGCTGAGAAAGTCGCATGCTGACCAGATTCTAATAGCTCGGAGGTTTCAGTACACCATTCTGCCTGCTCGTTCGTAGCATAAGGACATGCCTCGACGCCTTCTCTATGCCCTTTTTGGGTTCGGTCTCCTAGCCGCCTTGGTTCTGATTCTTCGGGCCGGCACGGATTCTGCGTCGAATCGTTCACCGGGACTCTCCACGCCTTGGGAAGTTGAGGAAACTTCACCTGCTGAGCTAGACGCCCCAACAAACTCTCATACCACAGCTCCTCCACTACGAACTGAATGGGAGGACCCCACTCCAGTGGCGGGCGAAGAACTTGACCTTGGAATTCCCTCCTTTCGTGGACGCGTCATGCTCCCGAACAACACTCCAGCCACAGGAGCCACTATCCACGCTTGGGGTCTCTCCGGTTGGGCCATGTATTTAGATCGCGCCGCCTTGGAAAAACCAGACACGGTTCAGTTTCAGACCACTTGCGGGAAAGACGGCCGCTTTGCTCTTCCTGAATCTCCTAGAGATGGCCTTCGCTTCATTATTCGCGCCCAAGCAAAAGACTTTCCGCCGCTGGATCTCCAAAACCTGCCCGCCACTCCAGGCCGTACGCGCGAGCTGGGCGACCTCACCCTTGCTCCCGGATTCCAACTTTCAGGGATAGTTACTGGCCAAGGCGGAACTGCCATTGCGGGGGCACGCGTGGTTCCTGTTCTGGAACCGGATACCGCAGCCTTTTCCCGACGCCGCTTACTCGCCCTCCCGCCTTTGCCGGGTTATGAATCCATCACGGACGCGCAAGGAAGCTTTTCTTTCGAACAACTCCCCCCAGGGCGATTTCATTTGAGGGCTCAAGCCCTCCTTTGGGCCGATGGCTACTCTGCCCCCGTGAACGGCAAAAGCCATGACACTGTTACGGATCTGAGTATCTCTCTTTTGCCTTCTCTTGCCTTGACTGGGTGGGTGTATGGCCCCAATGGCGCAGGCATTCCGGATGCGCGGATTCGATTGGATTTAAGCTCGGAAGAACGACTTGAAACAAAAACAGATGGAGATGGAGAATTCCAACTCGACCGCCCTGAAGAAAGCAAAAATCCTCGACTGCGCATCTCCGCTCCTGGTTATCGCCCAACAAGGGTTACGGTAGAAAACCCGGACTACCGCCAAGAAATCCAACTCCATCCTCTTCCCGCCATTCAAGGCGTCGTGAAAGACAATTTGGGGCGCGGGGTGGTAGGAGCCGTGGTTCGAATTGTGGAGCGCTCATCCAGTCGTCGGCGCAATATCCATCCCTCCAGATTACGATTCGTCGGGGAGACAAAAACGGATTCTGAAGGAGGGTTCCATCTCTCGGCTGATATTTGGAGGTCTTGGGGGGAACACTTCAAAATTGCTGCTTGGTCGGACACGCACACTCCCGCCGTTTCGGATGATTTGGACTTCCGCAAAGAGGGTGAGATTCCAAACTTCATCGAACTCACTCTTCAGGAAGGCCTTCAGATTTCCGGAGTCGTCCTATCTCCTTTTGCAAGCTCCCTTCCTAAGGCTCGAGTGCATCTCCGAAAATTGTATGGCCAGCGCCCAGGAAATCGCACCCCCATCGCACCAGACACACAACGGCCAGGAAGTATCCTCGAAACAACCAATGCGGATGAAGAAGGTCAGTTCTCTTTTTCTGGCTTAGCTGTTGGAGCTTACCGAGTTGAAGCCCACGCGCCTGGGTTCTCTCCTGCTGAATCCGAGGAACTTCAGCTCCTCCACGACTCTCTTGAAGTCGCTCTTCAAGTTCCGGCGGCTTCCGCCCTCACTGGAGTCGTCACTGGCAACCGAGCTCTATTCGAAACTCTACGAGTGACCGCATCTTCCCCAGGCCGGGACCCGTTGGACACAACCGTCGATGGAGAAGGGGAATTTGAATTCCCCGACATTGCACCTGGGGATTACGACCTTGTTTTGCGAGAAGTGGACCGAGTTCTTTCGGGCTCTTCCTTTGGCTTAGGGACCGGCGATGGGCTTGCCGAAGTTCATGGCATTTCGGTTGCCGAAGGACAAACTGCGATTCAAAACTTACACATTGATTTAGAAGGTCGGAGTATTTTGCGAGGAACGGTTCGAGTTAATGGGGTCGCCAAAGCTGGCATGAACCTGTTCCTATTCCCTAAAGATTTTGGAGCTTCCGGGGATCCCCGTCTTGGATGGCGCCAACTCAGCCGCCACCTCAGAAGTGCAGCAACGGACTACCGTGGAGAATTTCTTTTTGCAGCGGTGGACCCAAAAGATTTTTGGCTCGTTGTGGACCAAGGCGGGCGTTGGCCTGAGGGCATTTTTAATTTTGGAGGACCGGATGATTTAGAAACCGGGCCGACTGGCTTAGGCCGCTTGGAAATTGAACTCCAGGAGAACGTAGAGCTTGTTCGAGACTTCAACCTGCACCTCGGAACCTTAATAGGCCGAGCCATGAAAAATGGGAAAAATGGAACCCTAGTTCCCGTTCGCGGAGGTAGTGGAACTTTGACTCCGGCACCAGGCTCCCAATCCGGAGTCGGGCCGCGAGAAATTGGCCTGCGACGCTCTGGTCATTTCAGATTGAATCAAATCCCTGCTGGTGATTGGACTCTCACGCTTCGAGGGGATGGACTGCGCAAAAACAACGTCCCTGTTTCCGTTATTACTGGAGACCAAACTGTTGTAGAGCCTGTGCTCGAGAAAAAGAAACGCTAAGCTTTGAAAATGGGCTCCTTTCGCGTTTTTCTCGCTTGGTTTGCTCCCCTCCTGACCCTTGCCCTTGTGCTTATCCTTGGCCGTGGGTGCGGGCCTTCGGCCTTGATGGACTTCAATCCGCCAAAGATGGAAGCTTCTCAATTGAAAGACTTACCGGAGCCCATAACAATTCAACTCCGCCTGGAAAAATCTGATGGGAGTCCCGCCGCCGGGGCCACCCTTGTTGCCCTTCAACCCAGCCTTGTTTCCGCAACCGTGAACCGCAATGGGATTGCAAGTTTGGTGCTCACTCAAAAAGGTTCTCTTGAATTTATGGGTTGGCTTACTGGTCATGAAGTCCTTCATGTTACCGACTGGAATGAAGCCAAATCCGAGACCATTCGCTTTATCGCCCGCGACCGAGGACCACTCGGAACACTCCCGAAATTGGAAGAACGCGACATCGCTCTTCAACTGCTTCAGTCGGCCAATCAGGAACCTCTAGCGGGCGCCCTTGTTTTAGGCAAAGATGCACAGGAGGGCCCTCCTTGGGTTGCTATCAGCGATTCGACAGGGCGAGCCGTTCTGAAGGGTACAACCAAACAACTCAAAACCATTCAAGTTTATGCCCCGGGTTTGCCACCAAAAACGGCTTGGCTTTTGGGCTCCACCCCCATGGACTCCCTGCCTAATCCGTGGGTTTTGCAAACAAAGACCCTCGTGATTGAAGACGCCCAACCTGGCGAAGTCCTCTGTTTCAGAAAAGAACCGGATGGGGACTTGTTGCCGATGAAACTATTTCCTGAATCTGGATTTTTGTCTTGGGGACCTCTCCCAGAGGCAAGCTATACCCTTGTTCACCCTCAAGCGATTTCATCTGAGGGCACGCCTGCTATCGAAACGAAGTAATCGTGTCGAACTCCCGAGTTCCACCTAAGTGAAATCGGTAAAGAGGCCGACCATTGAGCCCCATTTCTTCAAGCGCCGATAGTGTCTGCCGCTGACCGGGCAACTCCCGAACAAAAACATGATTTTTGGGAGAGAATGGTGGTTTAGAAGGCAAATTCAGCTTGGCACTTTGCGGATTTACTGGGAGAAGAATCACGGCATTGCTCGGCAAGCCTTCCATGGTTTCAGCTGCCATCACATGAGCATTGCGAAGCTCGGAAATTTCTTCGGTAATATGGAATCGATGTATATAAAAGGTGATGCCTGCAACTGTTGCAGCAAGAGGAAGCCCTCGGCGCCAAAAACCAGGAGCCTGATCCAGGATGACAAAAACGCCAAGGGTTAAAAACCCAATGGTCTCAAAACAATAAAGTGGTCCAAGGTAAGCCCAATGGCCGGGATACCAATGAAAAGCGTAAGCGAGTGGAATGGCAATGCCAAGTAGGAACGCAGTTCCGCCATCACGACTTCGGGATTGCCAGAGGCCCCATATGGCCAAAGCGGCAATACCCAGTATTCCAAAAACTCCTACCGACCAACGACCGAGTTGCCGAATCACTCCGCTAAAAAAATCTCCATTGCCATAAACATCCATGGGGGCGCCATCTGGATAAAAGGGACCAAAGCGGAGGGCGTAAGCATGGTAAGTCGAGAGCGTCCACTCGCCCGTTTGAAGATGGTTGTACACCAAGGCCCCAATTAAGAAGGGGAGACCGCCGAGGATGCAATTCCGAATAGATTTCCATCCGGGCGCAAGTTTCCCTTTTGAATTTCGAAGCAAACCAGGTAAGCACGCCAGTCCATAAATTACTCCAGTGAGAGGGCGACAAAGGAAAATCCATCCAGCAGAGGCTCCGAGGATTATTGCGTTCCACCTAGGGTCGCCATCGCGGTCCCGAAGTCGCAGCAAACATAAGTACCCCAATAGCGCAGCAGGAAGCGTGAAGACTTCCGATTGATAAGAAGACTGAACTAAAAGGAAAAAGGGTGTGGTAGCCAACAACAGGGGCGGCCATGCGGGAGCGACAATTCCGAAACGGCGAGCAAGCTTGGCCAACAACAAAATATCCAAAACACTCGCAAGCAAAACTGCAAGAAATGGAATCCCCAAAAAGTTAAAGGGGGCTATCGCGAGAGAAACTCCAGGAGGATATTTGGCATAACGAACAAAAACACCATCTTCGTTTTTCCGCTCCATCATCTGGCGGCGATGAGTTGGGCAATGTGAGGCTCCGTCCGGGCAGGCAGGCCCGACAATTTCTTCGGTCAATTTCCCACTCGAAAATAGCTCCGCTTGATAGAGATAGGCCGCTTCATCATTCGTCACTGGTGTGGGCAGCCGAAAATGACCAAGGCTCGTCAAGACAATAGCAGATAAAAGTGGAAGCCAGAGAGGTATTCTGAACTTCAAAGGGAAAGGAAGGAAAAAGAGAGTCAATAGAACGCCCAAGGGGAAGGCCCCCAAGGCAAAAAAGATGTCCCCACCCTGGAGAACGCCCTCACTCAGTTGCCAAACCAGAAAGCCAGGAAGAGCACCTATTGCAAGTACACACAATAGTTTGATGTGGCTAGGGCTCGTTTGCTCCTCCATGTCCTTAAGCATAGTCCTCTCCCTTCGGCCTCCCTAAGAGTCGCGTAGAATCTTGAGGTGAATTCGCAATCACCGGCCCCACCCACACCCCCTGTCTCGCGCCTTCGGCCTAGTCAAGGACTGAAACTAATCTCGGTCGCCTCGAAATGGCTGAAAAGTTGGGCTTTCCGCGCGCATCAATGCGCCGCCTTGGTGCCACTTTTATTTTTTGTGATTGGCTTGAGCCTAGCAGTGGGAGCAGAATTCTCACCAAGCATCGAGACCTACCCGCGGGTGCGCTATCAACCTAGACTGTCTGCGCAGTCCATTCTTGGGATGTGGGAAAGCCAATTTAAACAGCGGAAACTCCCCGAAAAAAGAGTGGTCGCTGTTTGGGGCCTTGCTGATGAAGGGGAATCTCTTTCTGAGAACTCTCAAGGTTTAAGTCTTGCCCGAGAATTATCCCGCGCGGGGGCTCACGTTCGCATTTTCGACCCCCGTTGGGGCCAGGACGAAGCCGGAAAGTTTCTCCCGCAGGCCGAGTTTGTCGAGAATCTTCTTTCCGCCTGCCAAGGGGCAACCGATTTGGTGGTCAATAGTGACCTTTCTCTTTTCCAATCGCCTGATTGGGAAAAAGTCAAAACCGCCATGAAAGGAAAGCTGTTTTTTGACTGCATGTCCTTGGCAGATGCTGACAAAGTTCGTGCAGCAGACCTTGCCCACTTCCCGATTGGAGGTCATGGCTGGCCGCCTTGGTTAGACGAGGAATACCAAAATTTTGTGGAAATCTTACTCCACAAAACAAAACCTCAAGACCGCATTCTCCTTTTACCTAGCAGCCCTCTCACGACTCTAAGCCCTCGAGCCCGCTGGTACTTATTGTTGAACTATGCCGCTGCCCCCCGGAAGCTCCTGATTGGCGGCCCAAGTAACGCCAGTGGAACCGCACCGCAATATCAAGATTGGGTCCGAGAACGGAATCGACAAGGAAAACTAAAAGGTGCCGCGCTGGATTCTATTCTTGAAGAAACTCAAGCGGATTGGATTTTGTGGTTCAAACAATCGGATGATTTCAAAACTTCGGATTGGCAGCTGGAGGCAGTTCGATGATGGGCTTCCTTGGCGGCTTACTAGTTGTCCTGACGGCCTACCTTGCAGGGCGCTTGCTCATGCCAAACCGTACTCATTACGCACGCTCTAGGTATGAGGAGCTCACTACCTCAATCCTCCTTGGGCTTGCCACTTTGATGACCGCTGGCATGGCAGCGACCTGGGCCTTGGGGACTTTCAGTTTTGGAATAGCCACCCTCCTCTCTTTGGGTTTTGCGGGTGGCGGGGTATGGCGCATTCGCCGTGAATGGAAGCAAGCCGTTGAGCCTTGCGCCTTCCCTGTTTGGGAGCGCCCGCTCATGCTTAGTCTGGCCATTGGCTCGGTCGCCATGACCTTGGCCTGGCCGCTAAATGAATTTGACCCCATTCTGCATTTTGGGCTCAAGGGAAAATTGCTCTTTGGCGGGGAGTCCATTCGCGGTGAGGCCTTCCATGCCTTGACTGGTGAATTTGGCCGCATCATGACCCATCCCAATTACCCTCTTGGGATTCCCATCATGGAGGCTTGGTCCGCTCACTTCGCCGGAGAATGGTCGGATCGCTGGATTCAATTCCCTCTTGCCTTTTGGGCGTTTTGTTTGCCAGGCGCAGTCGCGTTTGGATTGCGCCGTTTTGGTGCCCAGGCCGCTCGTCGTGGAGCATTGGTTGCGGCCTGCACCCCCATCCTTTATGTGATGGAGTTCCTCCACAGAGGTGCACTTGATTTTGCGGAGGCTGGCCTGGGCGCAGAGAAAATGCTGGGTGGTCGAGGAGATTTGCCGGTTGCTGCTTTTGTCGCTTTGGCATGTGGCCTGCTTCTTCGCGGTGGAAGATGCCGCTTTCTTGCTGGCCTTGCCATGACCGCCGCCATTTTGTCCAAAAACGAGGGGTTGGCTCTTTCAGCGGTCCTTCTCCTTGCCCTTGCCCTTGGTGCGCTTTGGAATCGGGGCAAAGGCTTGAAGGAATTCGTGCTCGTCGGTAGCGCAATTGCCGTATTGGCCTCTCCATGGCTCATTCACCGAACGACCCTTCCCGCAATTGATGAAAATTACACCGAAGCGGTTTCTTATGAAACTGTTCTTCATTATTGGCAAGAGGACGAATCTGCCGACAAGTCCCCAATCCCTGCAAAACTTTATGGCGAAGAATGGTCGGAACAATCGCATTGGCGCCCAGCCAGGATTGCGCGGTACTTTGGAAGTGAGTTTATTGATGTCCTAAGTTGGGGACTGTTGTGGTTGCTGTTTCTTTTGGGAATTCCACAAGCTCTCCGCACCCCCGAAATCCGCTGGCTACTCCTCTTCGCTCTTGGTGGATTAGCCCTGTACGCCCTCATCCTCCTCGTAACCCCTTGGTTTCTCATCGCCCTTCATCAAAAAGGAATCCCAGCTCGCCTTATCCTCCATCTCTTGGGCCCAATTGCATTGCTTTGTTCCCGTGTAAATCAACCCAAACAAGATGACCCCGTTCACTGAAAGAGTTGAATTACTCGCGCCGGCTGGTTGCTTTCCATCTTTGAATGCGGCCATTGCCAATGGAGCCGACGCTGTGTATTTCGGTTTAGCCCAACTCAATATGCGCGCAAGGTCTAGGCGGAGTTTTGAGTTAGAGGACCTTGGAGAAATTTGCCGCACCTGTTCCAAAGCGGGCGTGCGAAGCTTCTTGGCGCTGAATACGGTTCTTTATGACCATGATCTCCCGCTTTGTCGCCGGATGATGGAGCTGGCCGCGAATGAGAAAATTAGCGCAGTAATTGTTTCGGACATGGCTGCCATGAAAATGGCAAATGAGTTGGGAATCGAATGCCATTTGTCCACCCAACTATCCATCTCGAACGCTGAATCCATTCAGTTTTACGCGCCGTACTGTGACCGCATCGTGCTGGCTCGAGAATTGAGCTTGCCCATGATTAATAATGTCCACCGAGCAATTGTCTCGCAGAACATTTGTGGCCGCTCGGGACGATTAATGGAATTGGAGGCCTTTGCTCATGGTGCCCTGTGTGTTGCCGTCTCCGGCCGTTGCAGCATGTCCCTTTACACCTCGAATGCTTCGGCGAACCGCGGTGCTTGCGACCAGAATTGCCGCAAAGAGTACATCGTGAAGGACCCGGACACGGGTGACGAACTTTTGGTGGACAACAACTTCGTCATGTCTCCCAATGACATTCAAACAATTGACATTCTGGACCAAATGCTAGAAAGCGGGATTTCCGTTTTCAAAATTGAAGGCCGCGGACGGGCGCCAGAATATGTTGGGGGGGTCACCGCTGCCTACCGAAAAGCCTTAGATGCGGCTCTTAGCGGCACTTTCACACAAGAACTCGCTGAATCGCTCAAGCCTGGATTGGCTAAGGTTTACAACCGTGGGTTTTCGAGCGGTTATTACCTCGGCCAAAAACAAGGTTGGGCCGCAAGTGGAGGGAACAAGGCAACACATCAAAAAGAGCGCATTGGCGTCATATCTAATGTGTTTTCCCAGAAAAATATTATTGAAGTTAGCGCCTGCGATTTGGATTTTTCGGTAGGTGACGAATATGTCATTGTCGGGAATACAACTGGCGCCGTCACTGGTGTTGTTTCCGAACTCCGCATTGAGAGCGGACCTGAAATGTCTCAAGTCCTAACCGCGCCAAAAGGTTCCAAGCTAACCTTCCCCCACGAAGGCGACGCGCGCCGCGGGGACCAAGTTTACCGCATGCGAAAGCTTGACCTTATCGTCTGAGAACCCAAGAGACATACTTCATGCGCGCAACAAATCAATCAAAATGCGTCATTCGACACAAAGCGGATGAGTGCATTGGTTGTTGTCTTTGCGCAGAGACGATTCCAGACTATTTTGAAATGAATCAGGACGGGCTGGCCGTTCTGAAAGGAGGCTTGAGTGAGCATGGTTTTTTTCGTGCAAATGCTCTTAGCCTGGACCGTGAAGAAATATTACAAGCCGTAGAGGGCTGCCCAGTGGACATTATCCGCCTTTCTGATAGTTAACTTGAATGGATTCCCACCCCAAAATAGTGGGATTCAGGGTGAGCGAAGTAAAAGCCGCAGATGGATGACGCCGGAAGAAGGGCATTGGAATCTGTGATTTGCATTCCCGTAGAACTCGTCCCACCCAGCAAAGTCAGAATATCTCTGTTCAAAACAAGATCTGGACAAGCTGGGTAGCCTGGAGCCGGCCGTATCCCCTGGAACTCTTCTTTCAACAAGCTTTGTGGATTTAATAATTCATCTGAGGAATAACCCCAGTAGCTTGTCCGAACTTGATAGTGCAACCATTCGGCCGACGCTTCGGCCAAACGATCTGCCGCTGATTTCAAAAGAAGAGCGCGATAATCATCATTGCCCTTGTCAGCATCGGCGACAAGTTTCTCCAAACCCAACCCTGCAGTCACGGCGAACGCTCCAAGATGGTCGCCGGGTTTGCTCGAAATGAAATCTGCCAAACAACGGTTTGGGCGATTTTCACCCGCATCTCGAAGCTGGCGAGGGAACAAAAGGACTGGAAGCTCGGCCCCCTTTAACTGAATCTCTTCATTGGAGGAACAAGCTTCCCAAAAACCAATTGTTGCCCGACCACGCAAAGTCCGCGACGAAAGAATTTCGTTCAATAGTTGGTCCACATTTTGGCGAAGCTCCTTCCCAGCTTCGGATTTTGCATCTTGAATCCCCCAAGCTTGGAAGAAAGGACGCCAATCAATCAACTTCGATATTTCTTCAAGTGGCAAGTCATTGACAACCTTCGTGCCGAGGAAAGTCGGCTCGACTGGCATATCTCCAGTCAACAAAATGGAACGCTCACGAGCAACCTCGAGTGGAAGAAGCTTGCGCGAGGCCCGAGCTTCTCTCTCCATGCGAATCTTTTCATAACTTGCACTTTGTTCCGCCAAAAAGGAAGAGGCCTTCGACCCCATCAAAGAACCTACAACCCCGACTGCCTGCGAGGCATCAGAAACTCGAACGACATCCGCCTTATGTGGTGCAATTTTGAGAGCAGTGTGTGCCTGGCTGGTCGTCGCCCCCCCAACAAGGAGCGGGACTTTCAAACCAACCCGCTCCATCTCTGCAGCAACATGCTCCATCTCCACAAGCGAAGGAGTGATGAGCCCGCTCAAGCCAACCAAATCCGCCTGACAATCCTTGGCGCCTTTTAAGATTTCTTCGCAGGTCACCATGACACCCAGGTCCACAATTTGATATCCATTACAAGCGAGCACAATAGACGCAATATTCTTGCCAATGTCGTGCACATCACCTTTCACGGTCGCCAACAGAATGGTTCCACGGGTTTGCAGCGCACCTTCCTCCCCTTCTTCAAGATGAGGCTGAAGCCAGGCGACTGCTTTCTTCATCACTCGGGCACTTTTCACAACCTGCGGCAAAAACATACGTCCACTTCCAAAGAGTTTCCCCACTTGATTCATGCCATTCATCAATCCACCTTCGATGACGGCAAGAGCGCTTCCAGCTTCTTCCAAAGCCGGTGGCAAATCTTCCTCTAAAAAAGAGTCCCGCCCTGAAACAAGGGCGTGCGCCAAACGATCGGCAGGGGGGAGTGTTCGCCAAGCCGCTTCTTCCTCTACCTCTTCTGGGTCCTCTTCTCCTGCATGATCTTGCGCCCACTCAAGAAGTTTTGTGCCGGCTTCAGAGTGTTGATTTAAAACAACGGCCTCGGCCAGGTTTCTTAATTCCTCAGGTATATCTTCGTAAACCGCAAGTTGCCCTGCGTGAACAATTCCAAGTCGCATTCCGGCTTTGACCGCATGATAAAGGAAGGCCGAATGCATCGCCTCACGAACACGGTCTGCCCCCCTGAAAGAGAAAGATAAATTGGAAATGCCGCCACTCAAGAGAATCCCAGGGAAGCGCTGGGAAAGTTGCTTACAGGCGTCCAGAAAAGAGACCGCATATGAATCGTGCTCTTCTATCCCTGTGGCAACAGCAAGAATATTTAAGTCGAACACAATTTCATCTGGATGAAGGCCGGCCTGAAGAAGTAGTTTCCTTGAACGCTCAACAATTTCTAGTCGACGAGGCACATCCACCGCCTGACCTTTTTCATCAAAGGCCATCACCACAACAGAGGCGCCATATCGTTTGGCCAAGCGGGCTCGCCTAAGAAACTCGGCTTCTCCATCTTTCAAACTAATTGAGTTCACAACGCATCGGCCTTGAACTGCACGGAGCCCTTCTTCCAAAACTGTCCAATCACTAGAGTCCAGCATGACTGGGACTCGGCAAATATCGGGATCTGCCATAAGAAGGTTCAAAAAATTCCTCATGCAGGCGGCAGACTCCAACAAACCGTCGTCCATGCAAATGTCCAATATTTGTGCTCCGCTTTCAACTTGAAGATGGGCAACCTCAAGGGCATCCTCATACTTTTCTTCACGAATGAGCCGCGCAAAACGGCGAGAGCCTGCAACATTGCAACGCTCCCCAATATTTACAAAGTTCAAGTTGTCCCGAAACTCTAAGCATTCCAATCCGCTCAGGATTGGGGTTTCCAATCGAGCTGGAAGCTCTCTAGGAGAAAGGTCGGCGACAACCTCTTTCATCGCTGCAATGTGCTCCGGAGTCGTCCCGCAACACCCACCCACCAGATTGAGGAATCCAGCCTCTCCAAACTTTCGAATCTGGGCTGACATTTCTTCTGGGCCCAAGTCATAAGTGCCCAGTTCGTTCGGCAGACCTGCATTGGGATAACAGACAGTGGCGCAATGAGCGAGTCCGGAGATCTCTGCAAGATGCGGGCGCATCTGTTCCGGCCCGAGCGCACAGTTAAAACCAATCGCGCTCAGCGGGAAATGAGAAACAGAAGCCCAAAAAGCGGATACGGTTTGGCCGCTCAAAGTCCGTCCGCTTGCATCAGTCACGGTTCCGCTAACTACAACGGGAACGGCCAATTCTCGCTCTTCAAACAAAGCGTCAATTGCAAATAAAGCCGCTTTGCAATTTAATGTATCAAAGACAGTTTCCACCAATAATAAATCACACCCACCATCTAGCAAACCCTGCGCTTGCTCTCCATAGGCCTCAACAAGTTCTTCGAAAGTGACCGCGCGAGCGCCCGGATCCCCCACATCGGGTGAAATCGACGCAGTGCGGTTGGTTGGCCCCATCGAACCCGCAACAAAGCGGGGTTGGTTCGGATTATTTTCCGTGGCCGCATCTGCAACATTTCGCGCAATTTGCGCAGCCGCCAAATTCATTTCATAGCAAGCATCCTCTAAACCATAATCCGATTGAGAAATTCGGTTCGCACCGAAGGTATTGGTTTCAATGACATCTGCACCCGCATCCAAATAGTTCTGATGAATCTTGGCAATGACCTCTGGATGGGTCCGGCTGAAATCGTCGTTATTCCCCGTAAGCCCCTCGGCCTGAATAAATGTGCCCATCGCCCCATCCAATACAAGGATGCGCTCCCGAAGGGCAATCAAAAACGGATGGTTATCAGACGGCACCCTCATCGAATCTCACCAAGGGCTTCCAGAAGGGAAATCGGTGCGTCCACTTTGTTGAAGGGGGCCGCAATCTGAAAGCCCCCCACCTTTCCATGAAGAGATTCCAGGGTACGGCGAGCAATTTCTAATCCACATTCTTGATCCGTTCCGGCTTCATGAGCACGCCGCATTTCCTCCAGGATGGAATTCGGGATTTCGACACCTGGAACTTCAGATGCCAAAAATTCGGCATTCCGAAGAGAACGCAAAGGCCACACTCCCGCAAGGATAGGTGGAGCATTTTCAGGCAAAGCCTTCAAAAAACTCTCAAAGCTTTCAATGTCAAAAATGGGTTGTGTAATCGCAAAATCAATTCCCGCCTCCATTTTCCAAGCAAAGCGTTCTAGTTCTCGCTCGGCGTCCAAGGCCGTTGGGTTCAAAGCGGCTCCCACGGTGAAATGCGTTTGTGCATCTAGAGCATTCCCACCCAAATCCAATCCATGATTAAGATTGTCAATAATATTGCAAAGCCCAATAGAATCCACGTCAAAGACGGCAGTCAAATCAGGGTAATTCCCTTGGTAAGGGGGATCCCCTGTAATTACTAGCAAGTTCCGCAAACCCAAAGCTTCAGCCCCCATCAAGTCGGACTGCATGCCCAGCAAGTTGCGGTCGCGGCAACAAAAATGCAGAAGAGTCTCCACGCCGGCTTCTTTTTGCAGAACCGTCGCCGAAGCCATGTTGCTCACTCGAGCCGATGCCCGTGGCCCATCTGGCAAGTTGATGAGGTCTGCACCGGCAGCTTTCAATTCGCGGGCGGATTGACGAAGCGCATCCAAGTTGGGGGTCCGAGGCGGAACAAGTTCCACGCTCACAGGGCACGCCCCATCAGAAAGCAAACGGCCAAATCCCGAACGTGCGCGCAAAGGCATGGGCTTCTGCGGCCGCTCAGCTTCCTTTGAGACAACGCGGGGAGTTTCTGGAGCTCCCCTCTCTTGGGCACCTACCGCACGAGCCGCCTGGGCCATAGCTCGAATATGTTCAGCAGTCGTTCCACAACATCCACCCAACATACGACCACCTGCTTGCAAAAATCTTCGAGCAAATCGCGCAAAGTAATCCGGGTTGTTTTCGTAAAAAACTCGACCATCCATTTGGCGAGGAACGCCGGCATTTGGCCTTGCTGAAACGGGAAGAGAAGTTGCCGCAATCATTTCCCGGGCTGCATTCAAAATCATCCGAGGTCCCCCGGAACAATTCACTCCCAACACATCGGCGCCAGCGCTTTCCAGCCGCTGAACGGCTGCTCCAATATCGGTCCCGTACATGGTCCGGGCTTCTCGGTTCACCGCAAGATGTGCAAAAACGGGAACCGAACAGGCCTCCTTGGCTGCAGAAACCGCTTCGACCAATTCAGTTGAAGACGAAAAGGTTTCAAAGGAGATGCCATCTACTCCCGAGTCCACCAATACCTGAATAACCTTTAAAAATTCAGCCCGAGCTTCCTTGCGACCTAAACGACCAAGAGGTTCAATCTCAACCCCCAAGGGGCCAACTGCCCCAATCACCCAGGTGTTTTCTGTAGCCGTCACCTGTGCGCGCTCCACCCCCGCCTTTAGAAGCTCTTGCAATCGGCCTTCCAAACCATGCCGCCCCAGCTTGAAGGAGTTAGCTGCAAAGGTGTTCGTATGAATCCCGCTTGCGCCGACATCTAAAAACTCTTTATGAATCGCTTCTACCCATTCAGGGTTCTCCACACTCGCCAATTCAAAGCAACGGTCAAAAGGAAGTCCTCGATTGTTCAGCTGAGTGCCCATGGCACCATCAAAAACAAAAACTTCGCGCGTAATAGCTTGCGCCAGATTTTGGCGACCGCTATCGGAGGATTCAGAAGGAGTAATCATGGGCTCGTGACGAAGGGACCAAAGCCCGATTCGCCATCATTCGCTTTTGCGTAGGTATTGCCACCGAACCTTTCGGCAGGTTGGCCGAGCTTCAAAGGGCCTATCCCTCAGCTCATCTGGATGACCAGCGTAATATAGCCACGCCACCCTATTCCAACCACTTTCCCATCAATGCCGTCGCCATCTCAATGGAATTAAAATGCAAAATAAAATTGCAACAAGTGCCCATCCAACGGTCCAACCGATGTGCTGAGATTCGCCCCAGGCGTGGAGAGCCCCGACCCCTCCCTGCAGAATGAGCACAAACCCCACTAGCGAAAACGCCCACTTTGGAACATTTCCAGACCGAAACCAGGTCAAGGGCAACAGAACGATTCCCACAAGAACTCCAAACAAAATGATGTGCCCCATAAAAGCAACTTACAACATCCTGAACTCCAAGCCAATTTCGTTTAGGCTATGGGGGTGATTCTTTCCACCGCGGCCCTCGCAATTGGCCTTTTACCACTCCAGGAAAACTTCTCGGAAGACCTCTCCTTTGCCCCACCAGCCCGAGAAGTGGACGGCTTACTAGGCGTTCCGATGGATATCCAGTCCCTTTCTGCCACTCTTATTTTTGACCTTGAGGCCCGGACCAAGGAGGCCACAGCAGACTTAGTTTTTAAAGTAGGGGAAACAGGATATCCCATCTTTGATATTCGTCAGAACATTCGATCTGCGACCCTTGATATGAAGCCTATTAAGCCAGAAACCATTTCGATTTTTGACATGGGCCCACAATCCGGAACCATGCGCCTCCTTGAGTGGGAAATCCAAGCGGGTGCGCCAAGCATTTTGCAACTGGCCTACGACCTTGAGACTCCTGATGCGCCTGCTGCACGCGGCGCCCTAAAACGCGAGAAAGGGTTATTTTTTAGCACGAACTTTACAGATCTGAAACCAGGTCGCTATTTGGAACAGTGGTTCCCCTCTAATCTCATTTATGACCGCTTCGCTTTCGAGTTGGAACTTCAACTTAAAAACGCCAAGCACGAGCACTTGATTTTCACAAACGCCGAGGTGGAAGAGATCGGAAATCACAATTGGCGACTCCGCTGGCCACCTCACACCACGGCCTTTTCCCCCATGTTGGTCATCGCTCCCAAGGATGACATTGAAGTCTCCACAAAAACGGTCAAGCTCACGAAAGGGCAAAAAGTAAAAGTTACAGTCGCTCAAGACAATAAGTCCACGGGGTCCTTGAAATCATCCCATAAAAAGGTAGCAGAGGCTCTCAAAGATTTCAGCAAAACGGTAGGCCCCTGGCCGCATGGAAATCGTTGCACGGTTTATGTACGTAACTCCTCTGGCTCCATGGAATACGACGGTGCCACCACAACAGCCTATGGCGCCATTAGGCATGAGATTTTCCACAGTTGGTTTGGTCGCGGCGTAAAACCTCGCTCTCAAAACGACGCTTGGTGGGATGAGGCCTGGGATGTTTGGTTTGCAGATGGCGGTCGTTATTCCCGTATGGATTTCTCAAAACCCGGAAAAGCGATCACTCTTTGCGGATCAAATCCTTGGAATCGAACCACCGCGGGGCAATCTTACGGCAAGGGTGCTCAATTTTTTGCCCGCGTGGCTCATCTGATTGGAGAAAAGAAACTCCGTTCAATCATGAGCGATTTCTTTCAAGAAAATGCGCTTCAAACAGCTTCAACTCAAGAAATGGAAGCCTTCCTCATTGAAAAAAGTGGGAATAGTAAACTACAGGCTCTTTTCAACCGTTATGTTTACGGTCAAGACGACCTGAGCGACTAATCGGATTCCCAAGGAGAGCCGTCTCGATAATCCTCAGGGTAATACCCTTCTCGGTAACCCCCAAACCCAAATGATGTTGGGGCCCAAGGCCCAATCATTTCTGCGGCTAGCCCCGTGACAGGAATATCCTCTTCAAGCCGGAGGCACCAAGCCGAGGCATTCATAAACAATCGTCTCAAATCCTCACTAGACCAATCTTGTGCTGCGCCCATCGTAGTCACAAAAACCCTCTGAGTACCTTCCTGAGAGACTGGTCGATTGCGAATCCAAGCTACAGGATGCATAGGGTTATTCTTTGGACTCTCAAGAATGGCGGACGAAGAGGACATTCCTTCAAGCACCGCACCATTTAGCAGTATCAAGGCATCATCCGGCAATTTCCGAATGGCGTAAACATCAGTTGGCCCAAAGACATCCTTGACTCCACGGAGAACGGGGTGCATTGAATTGGCTTTCGCAATAACTCCCCGTGTCGCCTGTTTTCCATGGTTGCCATGATGTGCAATCCAGGTCTCGCCAAAAATTTCTCTACCAAATCCACCAGAGGGTTCTTTACTTTTCCAACTCCACTTCGCGTACGGGCTGGATGGATTCTTGATGTAATTGAATGCATGAGTTGAAGTCCGGATTCCGATGATTGGCTTTCCGGATTCAATAAAGTCCAGAACAACTTTCATATCTTCATCTGGCAATTCGCGAAATCTCCATTGCATCACAAGAAGATCTGCATCCTTAATCTGCTTAATCCCAGGAATATTAGACAAGTTGTCGGGGTCCACCATTCCCGTTTCAGGGTCTTGGCTAAACAAAACAACTGTCTCAAAACCATGGTGCTCCGAAAGTAGGCGGGCCAACATCGGAAGGGACTCTTCCGATCGATATTCCTCATCGCCTGAAACAAAAACAATTCGATAACCATCTCCAATCCCTTCACCTCCCGGAAAGTGAAGCCAGCGGGTATCTTCATTGCGTGGTGACACACAAGATGATAAGCACAAAAACAGCAACGAGAATAAAAATTGGGGGGCGGGAAGGCAAACCATGAGTGAGGCAAGGGTAACCTTTACCTCTACATGAAGACTCTCTTCCCCAAGATAATTCTAGGTTGCCTCCTTCTCCCCGCCTGCGGTCAAGAAACGAGCTTTTTTCAACCTGAGGACCACCTTGTCATTCTTGGCGGAGGAATCGCCGACAGAATGCAGCATGATGGATGGCTAGAGACGATACTGCAGACAGAAACAATCGGGTTAAATCTCACCATCCGAAACCATGGGTTCACTGGCGACCGAATCGACCATCGCCCAAGAAATAAAGACTTCCTCGGCCCGAATGAATACCTCCAATTATCTGGCGCTACTGTTATTTTCGCCATGTTTGGCTACAACGAGTCCTTTGACGAAGACCCCTTGGTTTTCAAAGATGCCATCTCAAACTGGATTCAGCAAACACAATCTCAAGACTACTCTGGAAAGGGGCCACCAAGAATTCTTCTCATTTCCCCCACAGCCCACCAAAATCTCGAGAATCCGAACTTCCCTGATGGTTCTTTGAACAATCCCCGCCTTGCTGCAACAGCCGCGGCAATGGAAGAGGCCGCCCGCGAAGCCGGTGTTGAATTTATTGACCTTTTCACACCCACACTACATCACTATTCGATGAGCAAAGATGCCTTCACCATCAACGGTGTTCATTTGAATTCTCAAGGCAACAGACTTGTTGCGGGAATTATCGCCGACAAGCTCTTCGGTAAAGAAAAGGCCCGACTCAAAAACAATTTGGAGACCCTCCGAAGTGCTGTATTGGATAAAAATTGGCATTGGTACAACCGATATCGGGCCACGGATGGGAACGATGTCTGGGGATCTCGGGCGGACTTAAAGTTCACCAATGAGCAATCCAATCGAGACGTTCTCCAGCACGAACTATCTCAGCTTGATGTCATGGCAAGGAATCGAGACGAGGTTATCTGGAAAATCGCAAAGGGAGAAAACGCAATAGCAGATGACAGCAATGTTCCAGAATCTGTAAAAGTCATCACAAATTTAGACAAGGAACAGCTCCAAGGTGGCATTAGCAAACTTGGAGATGGGTCCTACTTAGGCGGGATAGAAGCAATCGAAAAAATGACGCTTCAAGATGGCCTTGAAGCCAATCTATTCGCCTCAGAAGAAATGTTTCCAGAAATGGTCAACCCAGTGCAACTCGGCGTTGACCCAAAAGGCCGCATGTGGGTTGCGGCGTGGAAAACTTATCCAAAATGGGAGCCCATGAAAAAGATGGATGATCGCTTAATCATTCTTCCGGATGACAACCGGGACGGTGTGGCCGATCGAGCAATTACCTTCGCCTATGTCCATAACCCAACTGGATTTGAATTCTGGAATGGGGGCGTCATTGTTGCATCAACACCTGGCCTTATCTTCCTCAAAGATACCGATGGTGATGACATCGCCGATGTTCGTTATCGAATCCTTGATGGGCTAGATTCGGCAGACACGCACCATGCCGCAAATAACTTTGTTTTAGGGCCTGATGGTTCTCTTTACTATCAAAGAGGAATTTTCCTCGTTTCAAATGTTGAAACGCCTTGGCAAACAAACCAAGAATCTACAAGGTCCGGCATGTATCGTTTCAACCCACGAACTCATGAGTTCAGCTTCCATGCCGAAAATAGCCCCAACCCACACGGCATTGGCTTTGATTATTGGGGATACCACTACGCTACTGATGGAACAGGCGGGCGGGCATTTCAAGTTGTCAGTAATGGAGATGGAAGCTTCAAAATGCGGAAGCTTCTCAATCAAACAGTACGACCGGTTGCATCCAGTGGAATCCTTTCAAGCAGCCACTTCCCGGAATCATTTCAAGGGAACTTCCTACTCTGCAACACTATTGCCTTTTTGGGATTAAAGCAATACAAGCTGGATTTTGACACAGTAACAGGGGAAGCAAATGGGACTGAGGTGGAGGATCTTCTCGCCTCCCAAGATCCGAACTTCCGGCCAACAGATTTCGAAGTTGGCGACGATGGTGCCTTGTATGTTTCGGACTGGTGCAACTCAATTGTTGGACATATGCAACATAATGTTCGAGATCCAGAGAGAGACCATGCCCACGGTCGAATATACCGGATTACGGCAAAGGACCGCCCACTGGCCACACATGTCTCAGTCTCTGGCCGCCCAATCCCAGAACTCCTTGATTTACTCAAGAGCCCTATCAATGGAATTCGGCACCGAGTGCGTGTTGAATTGTCCGCAAGGAATAGCGAAGAAGTGATTCGCCTGACTCAAGAGTGGGCCTCCAAATTTGATATTCGCGATGAAAGCGATGCCCATCATCTCCTTGAGGCTTTGTGGATTCATCAGCAACATAATGCAAAAAATCAAGATTTGCTCAACACGCTTCTCAACTCCCCCAACGCACATGCTCGAATCGCTGCGAGGAGGGTCGAAGGAATGTGGACTCATGCCCAATCAAAGCCAAACGCCTTAAATGAAACGAGAGGTCTTGGAACAAAGAGCCAACCGGCGCCAACTCCTCCGGAGGGATCGATTGCCCTCCAAACGGTCCCTGAAAAAATGAGCTACGACCTTGAATCTTTTGAGGTTCAAGCGGGTGCACCTGTAAAGCTATGGTTTTTCAACCCAGATTTTATGCCGCACAATTTGATTATCGGGATGCCCGATTCTTCCGAAGAGCTCGGTCTTGCTGCTGAGGCTCTTGGGGCAGCGGGCTTCAACCAAGGCTTTGTCCCAACAAGCGAAAAAATCATTGCGAGCTCAAGACTCCTAAATCATATGGAGAGCCAGATTATTGAATTTACAGCACCCGAAAAAATTGGGGAATATGACTACGTCTGCACTTTTCCTGGCCACTGGAAACTTATGCAGGGGAAAATGATTGTTCGCCCATAGCCCATCAGAATAGGGTGCGAATTCAACAACCTATTCCTCGGTACGGATTTGCTTAATCAGAGCGTCAGCAAGCAAGGCGGCGGTGTTTGGACCGTGGCGCAAAAACAGGCTTGGATCCACCACCTACAGTTCGCATAGAGTTACAGTCTAGCCAAGCCTTTCGCCCTGTTGACTCATGATGCGAATCGAAAACCCACAGTAGTTTTCAAAAAAGTCCCCTATTCACCCTTTCGCACCGATTCTACCTTTTCTTTTGTAAATATTTGTGGATTAGGATTGAATCGACGCTGTACATCATTCAATACTTCAGCAATATCTGCGTCATTGAGCAGTGCCCTCCATGCAGGCATTGACTGGTTCCACGTTTCTCCATTCACCTGAATCGTCTCTTCCAGTCCATTAAGAACGATAGAAATCAACTCTTCTTTTGACTTGCCAAGCCAAACAGAGTCGTTCAATGGAGGCGCCAAACCGGGCTGCCCTAATCCATCCGCGCCATGGCAAGCCAAACATGTCCTCGCATAAACTGGTGATTCGGAGTCACTCGAAACTGCAAGTTTGCTCGATCCAACTAGTGACACTTGCGCGCCAAGAATAATTTTATCCTCTGAATCAAAGCGCCGATCTGCCCTAATCTTTTTCAACAATTCAACAGAAAGGTCTTGGGGAACGGTTGCCAAGCTAGTCGCAATAATCGGATCTTGACGGTTGTCAAAGAACAAATCCAAAGCAAACCTTTGAGCCATATCATCCGGGCAGCTCAATAAACTCAGAACAACTTGCCGTTTAGCGAACAAGTCTCCACTCACCGCTCGACGGTAGATCAGTCTCAAAAGACTCCCATCCTTCCCGGGCAGGAGCGACTCAGATGCCTGAATAATGGAAGGCAGTTCTTTCGGGCCCGCATTCTCCAACGCCCAGGCTACTGTTTTTTCTTTCAAGAGGCCCAAGCCCTTTAAAGTCCATATAGCGTGGAGGGAAAGAAGAGGATCTTTCTTGTGAACAGCGACTTCAAGCATAGGCCCCAAAGCGGAATCCCCGGATTCCACAAGCATGCGCTGGGCAGAATCTCGCCAAAAACCATCCGCGTGCCCCAATAGAGGAACCCAATCCTCAATCTCTTCTGGAACTTCCATTGATTGGGCTTTCACATCCTTCTGTCGAATGCGCCAAATACGGCCGAGGCCAATCGGTTCATCTAACCCTCGACCAAGGACCTGCTTTCGAAGATACGTCGTCACAAAAAGACGATGTTGAATTAACCCTCGATAAAAATCTAGTACATAGGTGGCACCATCCGGCCCATCAATTACATTAACGGGCCGAAACCGTTCATCAGTTGATGTCCAAAATTCCTTGCCATCTTCCTGCGCATTCCTTGCTCGAATATCACCACCTTCTTGGTCCAGGTAAACTCTCTTAACAAGATTAGCGCAAGGCTCTGGAATTAATAGACTTCCTCTTTCACTTTCCAAAAAGGCCGACCCGCGAATAACTCCGGGACCGCAAACTCCAGTTGCCGTCAGTAGTGTTCCATCCGAACGCAAAGTCTCCGGGCGATATCCCCTATTGACGCCAGGCGTGATCCGGGAAGGCCAAACCCTTTGATCCCTCATAATGCTGCGACCCAGGCCCCAAAGACCGTTAAAGCCCATATTCCTCTTCCCATAACTTCGCGGCACGAAATCGGTATGGAGTATGGAAGAGTTTGTGTTGAAAAAAAGACGGCCCCAATTGTCCATAGTCACACCCCATTGACCTTGGGCTGATGCGGGCCATGTTTTCCATTCACCCCTAAGCCAAGATGCCTCAGCATTGTGTTTTGCAAAGTGGATTCGATTATCCAAGCCATGAATCATTCCATTCGGAGCATGCTCGGGCGAGGTGATACCAGTCCAATTATCCGTCACTATTGTTTTCTTGTCGCAACGAAGATCACCGTCTAAGTCTTGGCAAAACAATAACTGAGGTGGTGACAAGACAAGAACTCCACCTTTCACAATGGTGATTGCTCGCGGCAATATCAAACCTTCCAAAAACGGGGTAGAGCGGTCCATCACTCCATCGCCGTCTAAGTCCTCCAATACAACCACTTTGCCTACTGGCTCCTCTTCTCCGGCACCATCTACATTGGGCATAAATCCGCGCATTTCCACAACCCACATTCGACCTTTCTCATCAAACGCCGCCGCAACCGGATCGACAATGAGAGGTTCGGAAGCGATTAAATCAACAACAAATCCGTCCGCAATTTCAAAACTATCGAGCTCTTCACTTGGTGAAAGAACTTTTGCAGGGGGCACTTCCCACTCCGTCCAATTCTCGATCTGCGGAGAATCGCCCTCGCGGTCCCCCGCCTGCGCCAGAACGCATAAAGAAAAAGTTAAAATCATTTCCCGGGCCCCAATTCTCGAATGAACAAGTTTTTCCAAGAGACATTGGTCTTGCCTCCACTATGGACTTGAAAACCAATCAAGCCTTTCCCGCTCTTGGAATCTCGAAAATCCGCACAGGGAATTCCGTTCACCCACGATTGGATACGCTCCCCCCGACAAAGAACTCTGTAATGATTCCACTCGTCCACATGAAAGGCAGAGTTCCCTTCTGGATTGTCCTCTAAATTTTGCAACCATCCGCGACCAGCCTCCTCGTAGAGGCCACCCGACCAGGCGCGGGGGCTTCCGTCAATCTCAATCTGGTAGCCTGAGACTTTCCCCTTCTCGTCAACTTTGGAGCGAATCTGGATTCCAGAGTTCCCTCCGGAGTTCAACTTCACATCTACATTCAATTCGAAGTCTGAAAACTCCTCTTCAGAAATGAAGAAGGCGTTCCGCCCAAAGTTTCCGCTACCCGTAAGCATCCCATTTTCAAGAAGGAACGTTGCCTCTCCAACAGGTTTCCAAGGGTGGTATTCCGATGGTCGCCAATGCGCTTTGCCAAGGTCCCGAATGTGTCGCGCACTCGCGCGAACAGATCCCAAAAAAGAATGTTCTCCCTCAAAGACTGGGAAGCCATTCCATTCAACTATTGCATGGTTTCCATTTACTCGAACACTCTGAATATTGAGAGAGCCTTTCGGATAGAGGTACTCCTCAAAGTCTTCTGCTCTAGGAATCCAATCGGGCAAATCTTCCTCGGTCTCAAACAGAAAGCTTGCAATGTAATTCCCTGGATTTGGGCTCCATGTCTTTTCTCCCATAACCTCAAAAGGGGCGGCCTGAGTCAGCCACTTCAGAGCCTCTTCAGAGGAAAACTCTTTAATCTTCAAATTCCTAAATCGGATTTCTCCGCCGTGAGTTTGAAGCTGAATCGGGCCACTTTCGGGCACTGAAGATGACCGATCGAAGTAGTTCTCCATAAGGGCTTGGTGCACAATCTGTGTTTCATTCAGCCAAACGGAAACGCGAGGGCCAATCATTACAATCCGAAGAGTGTTCCATTCTCCAAAAGGTCGATCCATTCTCTTACTTGGAAATCGTGACTCCTCAATGTTGTTCCATAAAGCACCCGAGCCTTTTCCCGCACCAAGTTCCCACTTTCCTCCTTCTTTTGTCCAGTCCCAAATTTGCACTTGAGGACAGGCTCGAAGATAAATCCCAGAGTCAGCGCCGGCCACCGTTTTATATTCCAAGCGCAAATCGAAGTCTCTGAAATCTTTTTCTGTTGTCAAGAAGACACCAGCGCCATCATTCACGATTTCACCAGACTCTACGCTCCAGTGCTTCTCCATGTCTGCGTTCCACTCCCGTTGCTGAATACTTCGCTTTTCTGGAGACCATAGCTTTTCGGCATGCGGCTGCAAATGGGGACGCCCACGCCAACCACGCAAGTCAGCCCCATCGAACAATGGCGAAAAAGGAGATGGTGCCTGGGAAAGCGGAGTGGCGAGGGCGAGGGCGAGGGTTAGGAGCATTTCGGGTTAGTCTAAAGGCTTCAAATTGCTAGAGGCTCTTTCATTAGAACAACATGCCTTGCCAAAGAACAACATGAACCAAGGGCTCGGCTCCCGTATCTTGGAATCCATGCCAGCCCCTGCCTTCAGTTTGATTTTTCCTGCGGTCATTCTCCTTTCGTGCTCTGGCCCCTTACTCTGGCTAGACACTCAGGTTCTCCCCTTTCGTGATTCCTGGCAAGCTTCCCCAGACCAGCCCTGGCCTGGAAAGGAATGGTATGCAAACCGAATCCAGGATTGGGAGATTAAGGATGGACGACTTCGATGCCTTACTGGTCAGCAAGGGCCAGCGGGCAGAACTGTTCATCTTCTCACTCGTGAAGTCGGCCTAGGTACCAAACCAGTCAACCTAAGTGTCACTATCGGCGCAACGGACTTGGGCCCCCTTCAAGACGGGTCTTGCTTTGGATTCCTCTTCGGCATGGGCGGAAACAACATTGATTATCGCGCAACCGCTTTGGTTCAACAAGCTCCTGCTCCAGGTGGCGGGATTCTTGCCACATTAGATTCTGATGGGCGCCTAACACTGAGAGATTTTTCCCAGTCACTGCAGGAAAAAGGCTATTGGACCATTCAGGGGAATATTGATTTTAGGGAACTACCCCTACTTGCTGAATCAAAACAAACTTTCCCTATTGGTTTAGAACCTATCCGCATGCACCTTTCCTGGAAAGATGGGGACCTCACTCTAAAGGCTTTGGCCCAAACGAACGAGAAGGACCTTATCCAAACTCAGCTTGAAGTTCCCGATTTCGCTAGGGAAAAACTAGCTGGAGGAATCTCCCTCTTTAGTGCGCGTGGTTCGAAAAACGCAAACACTGGGTTTTCGTTTGGGAGTTTCCAGCTAGAGGGCGCAATTGCGTATCCAAACCGTACTTGGGGACCTATTTTGGGCTCTCTTTACACCATTGCAAGAAATCGCAATGGAACCAGAACTCTGCGAATGACCATCCAGCACCCAATCCTCCACCGAGAGGATGTCCCTCAAACAGAACTCTTTCTCGATGGGCAAGATTCTTTCCTTGGCGTATATCAAATGGATGGGAGCTTTACTTCCCGCTTTGAAATTCCACTACAAAATCATAATCAAGCAACTCCTTTTGAAGTTCACCTCAATGGGGAACCGGTGTATGAAGGGATTATTCGAGCTGAACCCAAGGAAGGACAACCGGCAAGCCTTGCTTTGCTTTCTTGTTTAAAAAACCAAGTGGGGCCATTGTCCTGGAATCCAAGCGGCCTTTGGTTCCCACACAACGACATTTCCCGCGGCATTCGGGCTCAGGATCCCGATCTCCTTTTTTTCGCTGGCGATCAAATTTACGAGGGGGACATCACGGGAGTTGACCGGCGAAGCGAATGGCATTCCATTTTGGACTACCACACAAAATGGCAGCGCTTTCTATGGAGTTTTGGTGATCTAACCCGGGTAAGACCCACGATTTGCATTCCCGACGATCACGATGTTTTTCATGGGAATCTTTGGGGTGCTGGTGGTGAACTAGCCAAGGCGCGCAATGGGATAACAGCGCAAGATGCCGGCGGATACAAGATGCCTGCAAAATTTGTAAATGCAGTTCATTCCACCCAAGTTTCCCATTTGCCGCCCTCTCAAGTCTCGTCCTTTATTGGGCAAGGAATCTCCACCTACACAACTTCTTTTGTATGGGGAGGCATTGATTTTTGTGTACTTGCAGATCGGATGTGGAAAGACTCGCCAACTGTTGGTGCGCCTCAGTTGAAATTTAAAAACGGATGGCCGCAAGCCGAAGACTACCAGCCCAAAGATGCCGATTCTCCAGGTCTCCAATTGCTGGGAGTGGAGCAAGAACATTTCTTAGAGTCTTGGGCTGCAGAAAGATTGCCTGATACTTGGACCAAAGTTGTTCTTTCGCAGTCTCCCTTCGCATGTCTGCACACTTTACCTGGAGTACAAAAAGGTGACCAGGTAGTCGGCAGGCTTCCCGCCCCAAAACCTGGAGAATATCCGGCCAACGACATCCCAGTCATGGACGCTGATTCGAACGGGTGGCCGCAAGCTGCTAGAAATCGAGCCGTAAAGTCCCTCAGCCGGGCGGGCGCCCTGCATCTAACTGGAGACCAGCATTTGGGCACGATTGCTTGGTATGGAAAAGACGATTTTCGTGACGGCACCATTGTTTTTACAGGTCCGGCTATGGGCAATACATGGCCTCGGCGCTGGATGCCTATGGAGCGCGGCAAGAACCAGTCCACCGGTGCACCGCGATACACAGGCGATTATTTTGACGGATTCGGAAACCGCGTCACCGTATTGGCAGCAGCAAATCCTCAAGACGATGGTCGCTTGCCTCGACTTTTGCACAACCGTTCGCCTGGATATGGCGTTGTGCGATTTATGCCAAGTACTCAACGCATCACACTTGAAGCTTGGCCGCGATGGTCAGACGGAATCAGTCCTGGGCAAATGTTTCCAGGCTGGCCCCTCCAAATTAATGCATCGGGGAGACCGATTTCATTTTGAGGCCTCTTGAATAAACAGACTTTTCAAGAGACGGTAGCTTAACAAAGAATGATTCCCTCAAATCCCCTTCTAATCTTTGTCCTGTTTTTGGGCACCTGTAGCCCGCCTGACAACTTCGCCCCTTCTTATCGTGGCCTGCACGCAGAGAACGGGATTGTCTGGGCATCGGGTACGGGAGGAACAGTTCGCAGAAGTTCTGATGGAGGACAAACCTGGCATGAATGCTCCGTGTCAGGGGCTGAAAATCTGGATTTTCGCGATGTGCAGGGTTTTGGATTCAACACTGCTGTCGTCATGAGTGCTGGTCCAGGAGACTCTTCCAGAATCTACCGCACAACAAATGGAGGTCAAGACTGGAAACTTGTAGTGCGTTGCCCCACCAAAGATGGCTTCTGGGATGGCATCGCTTTTTGGAATGAGCAAGATGGGTTACTAGTTGGGGATGCTGTAGATGGCCACCTAGATCTTTGGCGCACGGAGGACGGGGGCCAATCATGGAGCCCACTCCCCAAGGATTCTCGACCAAAGGTTGTTGAAGGAGAGTATGCCTTCGCAGCATCTGGAACATCGATTTGCGTCCAGGAAAACTCCCTTGCATGGATTGCCACTGGTGGCTCTCAAAGCCAGGTATATCGAACTGAAAATGGTGGGCAAAGTTGGACATCTTCTAGTACTCCTTTCAAAGATTCCAAGGCATCCTCCGGAGTGTTCTCTATCCATATGCGCGATTCCAAGAATGGACTTCTCGTCGGAGGTGATTACGAGTCCCCGGACCTTCCAAGCACTCTTGCTCGAACTTCAGATGGCGGAAAAAGCTGGAGAACCGTTGAGGGTGGGCTTCCCGGCTATCGGTCATGTGTGAACTGGCACAGTGGAGCCTGGAAAACTACCGGCACGTCAGGCACAGATATTTCTTTCGACGATGGCCTTACTTGGAACCCCTTTGGAGCAGAAGGATTTCATTCTGCATCAGGACAAGTTCTCTCCGGAGATAGAGGACGACTCAACCTCCCCCTTAGCCGCCAATCCAGCAAGCAACCCAATATCTTGTTTTTCCTCGTTGACGACATGGGTTGGCAGGACACTTCTGTACCTTTTGCAGATTTTGTTACTGAACAAAATCGGCTTTATCGAACTCCTGCTATGGAAAGGCTTGCATCCGAAGGAATTAAGTTCACCCAGGCCTATACCGCAAGCCCCGTTTGCTCCCCCACGCGCACGAGCATTCTTTCGGGCCGGAACCCTGCAAGTACTGGCATTACCCACTGGATTCCCGGTGAGGGGGATCGTGGTTCGAATTATCAACACTGGGCTTCCCCTGACTGGAATAAGAACGGACTTGGCATTAAAGATTCCACGCTTCCCTCGATTCTTCAAAACCACGGCTACCGCACTGCACATATCGGTAAGGCTCACTTTGGAAACCTAGGGACGCCTGGGGCTGACCCTACTCAACTTGGTTTTCAAATTAACATTGGAGGAAGCCACATCGGACATCCTGGCTCTTATTACCCTCCCTATGGAGAGAAAGGAAGCTCTCATCGCGTTCCTGGACTAGATGATTTCCGAAAATCGAATCGGTACCTCAATGATGCGCTTACTGACAAGGCCTTGGCCCTAATAGACACTTTCGCTTCAGATACTGAAGGGCGCCCGTTCTTTTTACATTTAGCGCACTACGCCGTGCACACTCCCATACAGGGAGACTTCTCTTTGTTGGACAAATATGACACTGAACTCCCCCAAGCTCGACGACATTACGCCACAATGCTGGAAAGCATGGATAGATCCCTGAGCCGGATACTGAAGCGACTGGATGTCCTCGGCCTAACAGAAAACACATTAGTTATTTTCTTCTCAGACAATGGCGGCCTAGTCACGCATGGTGGCCCACCAACAACCTGCGAACCGCTCGCTGGAGGGAAAGGCACAATGCGAGAAGGCGGGACTAGGGTCCCCATGTTGTTGCGTTGGCCCGGAAAAGCTGAGCCTGGAACAGCTTGTTCTACTCCGGTCATCTCGGATGATTTTCTGCCAACTTTACTAGAGGCCGCTGATATTGCCTTCCCAAAGGGTGATTTCGATGGCCTTTCGTGGCTTTCTTTGCTGAATGGAGAGTCACTTCCAAATCGAACTCTTCTCTGGCATTGGCCACACTACTGGGCAAGCAAACCCTTCCGAGACCAATGGGATTTCATTGGCCCCTTTAGCGCTCTTCGCAAAGGAGACTACAAAATCGTTTGGCGTTGGGATGACGAGCGGGCAGAGCTCTTCAACCTAGCAGAGGACCCTTGGGAGCATCACGACCTTAGCGCTACAGAACCCAATCTCTGTTCACAGCTTGTTCGAATATTAGCTGAAAAGCTTATTGAAATGGATGCGAAACGACCACGCTTTCATGAAACTGGCGAGGAAATCCCCTGGCCCAGCCTGGAATAATCTTCAGGACTTAGGCCGAAGCTATCGAATAGCGATCCGCCATCGCAGAAAGTGGAAGAGCTTCGATTTTTGAGGCTTGACCAGCAGTATTAAAGGCCTCGTAGCGGGCAATACAAACCTCGGTCATAGCAGACATTGCCGGAGTGAGATATTTACGAGGGTCGAAAGCATCGGGCGAGTCCGCAAATACCTTGCGTATCGCACCTGTAATAGCCATACGGTTGTCGGTATCAATGTTCACCTTCCGCACGCCAGTCTGAATTCCTTTCACGATTTCTTCAACAGGAACGCCATAAGTTTGCTTCATTGCACCACCGTGGGCGTTGATAATGTCCTGCAAATCCTGTGGCACAGAAGAAGACCCGTGCATCACTAGGTGCGTGTTAGGAATCGCCGCATGAATTTCAGCCAGACGGTCCATTGCCAAAATATCGCCAGTAGGTTTCCTCGTGAACTTGTATGCACCGTGGCTTGTACCAATTGCAATCGCAAGAGCATCGACCCCAGTCTTAGCAACAAAATCCTTGGCTTGTTCTGGGTCGGTCAAAAGCATGTCATGGTCAAGCTTGCCTTCGAAGCCATGGCCATCCTCCTTTTCGCCCTCACCCGTTTCCAGGGAACCGAGACAACCAAGCTCGCCCTCAACGGACACGCCAACTTCATGGGCAGATTCGACCACCTTTTTCGTGACATCGCAGTTGTACTCGTAGGAGGCCGGCGTCTTGCCATCCTCCTCAAGGGAACCATCCATCATTACGGATGAAAATTCGGCGGCAACTGCAGACATGCAAGTGTCATAGGAGTTTCCATGATCCTGATGCATACAAACGGGAATCTCCGGGTACATCTCAACTGCAGCCCGGATTAGGTGGGTTAGCACCACATCATTTGCATACTTCCGGGCACCCCGGCTGGCTTGCATGATGACTGGGGCATCGCAACGCTTGGCTGCATCCATGATGGCCAGCATTTGCTCCATATTATTGATGTTGAAGGCGGGCACGCCGTAATCATATTCAGCGGCGTGATCCAAAAGTTGACGCAGGGAGACAAGTGCCATGGCGGAACAGTTTAGCGGCCGAGAGCTCCTTATGGCCGCCCTTCTTTCCGCTAAACTTCAGCCTTCATGATGCGTTCCGCCCTCCTTCTTCTTACTTTCTTTGCCTCCCTCTTTGCCCCAGCCACTTTGGCCACGGCACCGCCACCCTCCCCTGCGCTTGCTGAGGATCCATTTGAGGTCGCTCGCGAACTCCTGAAAGATGGGAAACTTGGCGAAGCGCGGAAAGCGGCCATACAGGCCCTTCAGGCCACTCCGTACGCAGTGGACGGCTACGCCCTTCTTCGAGAGATTTCCTCAGCCCTGGAGGACGACGAAGAACAACTTCGCTGGGGAAAGTGGGAATGGTGGAGCCGCAAATACACAGGTGAACTCAAGGACCCCGAAAAACTCGCAGACGACTTAAGTAAGCTTTGGGAAGATTGGAATCAGGACGGAATAATCCTGGAAGAGTGGGAAGCCCAACTCGCAACTGCAGCACAAAAAGCCGCCTCAAAAAAATACTATCGCTTAGCGGGCCATCTCATGGACAAGCTCCTCGCGCTCAATGTGGATGACACCAAGCTTGAGAAGGAGTACGACAAGCTCGCCAAAAAAGCAGGAGAGCAGTTATCCGGTGGCGCATTTGCGGCGGCTTCGATTCGCCGAAAAACAGCCCAGTGGCTTGCCAAGCAAAATGAAAAGCACGAGGATTGGAAAAATCCATTTGAGCGAAAAACAAAACACTATGACCTCTACACAAATATCTCTTGGGAGTTCGCAGAAACCGCTGCTGCCGCTATGGATGAAGTGAATGAGTTTTACCGCTCGATTTATGATTACAAGAAGAGGGCAAAAGCGAAAATATATTGCTGGAAGAAACGATCAGACTTTGACCGCTTCACAATGAAGTTAATGAAACGGGCTATGGAAAGCCGCGGCGTTGGTGGTTATTGGGCGCCTGGACAGCGCACCGTTGTGGCCTATGACCGTTCTTATGACGAAGAAGGTCAAACCCAAGATGCTATTTGGAAAACCCTTTTCCATGAGGCCTCCCACCAGTTCATGACCCTCCTCACAAAGGGTCGCATCGACTCTCCCGTTTGGCTTGATGAAGGCACTTCTTCCTACTTTGAGGGATGTGTCATCAAAGCGGACGGGACTATCGTCAAAAACAATCCCGCTCGTCAACGACTTCGAAGCTGGTACATGCTCGACACTAGCGACCGCAGGCATTCCCTTGAAGACCTGATTGCCCATATTCGAAACCTGGGTCCTGATGAAACTGGAATGGGTTCCTATGAGGGGGAATACTATCCCTACGGTTGGGCTCTTGTTTATTTCTTACTCAACTACGAGGAGAATGACCGCCGAGTTTACGGAACCCCTATTACACCAGATGGCCGGGTACCTTCAGATTACAAGGCTGTCAAAAAAGCTGGTCGCCTCGTGTATCGCGATGCATACCAAAAGTACCTCGCTCACTTTTCAAAAAATGGTTGTGATGGGGATCGGTATTACCCCCTTGAAATTGCGAAAAAGTATTTCGTAGAAGAAATTGATGACCCTGATGTTCCAGACTGGGAGGCCTTTGAAGCCCGATGGAGGAAATTCACAACCTCCCTCTATCAAGAACAAGAAGAAATGGGAATGGAATTCGCTGACGTTCTTCAAGCCAGAAGCCGCGGCTACCTCATGGCAGAGGACTATGAACGTGCCCGAATTACGGCAGAACAAGCGGATGACAAGAGAGAGGAAGATGCAGAAACCTACCGATTGCTGGCTCTTGCAAACCAAGGAGAAGGTCGCAAAGAAGATGCGATTTTCTGGATGATTCGCCATTGGGAAATAGTCTGGCCTGCAGGAAAATCTGAACTCGCAGATTCCGCCGAGGAGTGGCTTGCCAGTAATGGCGCCAAAGATTTTGTGAAGCAATACCTCACACCAACTAAAGAAGCGGTTGTCAAACTTCAGAGTCTTTGTGCAGAAACGGCATCGACGGGCTACCCCAAAATGGCTACTCTTTTCGCCCTTCATGGAACGCAAGTTTTTGGAACGAAACCCCAAGGACTTGTGGATTTCCTCGACTTAGACTTGGAAAAGGAGGAGGAAGGAGGTCCAGGCGACTACCGGATGTGGCAAGCCGCCTACAACAAAGGCGTAGAAGGGAATCGGCGTTTCGTCACGCCGGAGCTCTCGACCGACATTGTGACCTACGAATCTGATGGAGTGCTCATCAATAACCCTGAGGGTCGTGCCCGATCGGGCCTGGAATACACAGACATGTCTGCTCTGCGAGAGCTGAAGCCGCCATACGAAATCCGTGGAAGCGTCATCGTTGATGGTGGATGGGGTGAACTTTTTCTTGGCCTGGACCACCGCAGAGTTCCTAAGGGGGCTCTCCTGTTTGGAACCCACAAAGAGAACCAAGTTGTCCGTTTTGACACCATGAAACTTCGAACCGATGCCAACTCAGGCACTGCCTTTTTTGTCCATGACCAGGTAGGCGGCCTTCAATTCAAGCCCGAGGGTGAGATTCGCTTCCACATCCGCATTTTTGAAGACGGCCTTGCCGACATCAAAATCAATGATTTAGATGTCTTGGCATTGCCTGAGGACTTCGACACCCAAATGTGGACAGGTTCCTTTGCGATTAGCTCAGATGATGGAACCATTTCCCTTTGGAAGAACTTTGAAGTACGGCCCAATTCCGCTTTCTGGCCAGTCCCCTGAAATCACCTTCAATCCGGCCCGGTTTTGCGTAACCTAGGGCATGCTCGGCTCCCGCACACTCCCCACGCTTCTGGCCATACTCTTGGCCTCCCTTGGGCTCACTTCCCCCTCTTACGCCCAAAAAGTCGGCCGGGACTGGCATGAGGATGCCGAGGCTGGCTTCAAATTCCGACCTCTCAAAGAGTGGGCCTTCATCCCTGTCCCGCAGGGAGATCGCGAACGAATGGGAAAGCTGTTGGAAATGAACAGCGAAAAAGCCCTCAACGTCAAGCTCCCAGGCAATCAAATTGGGCAATGGAAACCATCTCTCTACGCCTTTCAAATGCGAGAACCCTCAGGGACACCTACGACCGGAGACGGTGGACTTCGAAACCGTGTTTCTGAAGAGAAAAAGCGACCCACCATCGAAACCGTAATCCAACGCGTCTTCGGGAACTTGCGCGATTTCAAAAAGGGGATGCAAGACCCCTACTATGGCCCCAAAGAGGAAAAACTCACAAAAAAGGCTTTGGGCCAACATGTCACCTATTCTGCCTTTGATCCAAATGGCATCGACTTAGTACTGGACTGTTGGACAATTTCTCTCCCCGAATGGGATGTCGGATTCGTTTGGCTAATTCCAGAAAAAGATGCCAAAAAATATCTAAAGACCGTCAAAAAATCTATGAAGACTCTTACGCTCATGGATTTAAAAACGGACTCCTTGGACAAAGTGGAAGGGGATGCGAATTACGAATCCTTTGTCGCTTACCAGAAAGAGCAAGCAGCAAAGATTCCAGGATGGAGAATTGTGGAAGTCCCTTCAAAGCGCTTCCTTATTACAACTTCATCTGAAAACACCCGCTTCATCAAGTCGGTTATTGAACGTCTTGAAAAATCTCGTGATTTATATGAAGTTGACTTCCCTCCAAAGGAGGAAATTACTTTTGTTTCCATGGTCCGCCTGTGCAAAGACCGAGAAGAGCTTCAAAGTTATGGGGATACCGGACCAGGGACTGCTGGCTTCTTTAATCCGAACTCTCGAGAATTAGTCCTTTATGACGCCTCCCAGACGAATAAAAAAGAAAGTTTCGCTGTGATGTCCCACGAGGCTTTCCACCAATATTGCTTCTTTTTGTTTGATGAGGCAAATGCTCATCGCTGGTTCGATGAAGGCCAAGGCGACTACTACGGGGCCTACAACATGGACGGCAAGAAACCAAAACCAACTGCACACATGCCCGGCGGCCTTGACCGCTATCAAGGAATCAAGGAAATGGTTCGAAACGAAAACTATGTCCCTATTTCTCGCCTCATTCGGATGACTCACGAGCAATGGTACAACAACAACGACAGTTTCCATGGAGTGGCCTCCTACAACCAGTCATGGTCGCTGGTTTACTTTCTCCGCCAAGGAATGAGAGGGGAGGTTTCCAGGAGGACATGGAAAAAAGAGTACGCTGACATCATCCCTAACTACACAAGGCATCTCTTTGCAGAATTCGCCAAAACTAAAAAATCCATTCGCGACGAGATTGAAAAAGTCATTGAGAAAGCAGGTGGCGAATCGGCCCTTCCACCTGATGATCTCACACGATTACGGGAGCAACAAAAGAAAGCCAACGTGAGCGATGAACAAAAACTCAAGATTTGGAACAAGGCAACTGCTGAGTCTTGGGGGAAAATCGACATTGACGTCTTTGAAGAAGATTGGCTTGCCTTCGTCAAAAAGGACATGTAGGCGCTCATGCAATTCCGCCTTTTCCCGATAGTTCTTTTTGCCCTTGCGGCGTGTGGGACAAAAAGTTCCTCCAACCCAAAGCTCCCAGACAATACTCCAAGCGTCATCTTGGTGAGCATCGACTCCCTCCGTGCAGATCACACAACACCCTACGGCTACCAAGCTAAGTTCTCGGGAGAACCTACAACGCCTTTTATGGCCAAACTCGCTTCAGAAGGTGTGCTCTGGGAAAACGCCAGCTCTGCGGCTCCCTGGACCCTCCCCTCTCACATTTCCATTATGACGGGTATGAGCGTACTTCAGCACAAAGTGCGCACTCGCGGATTTCGCTTGGCAGATAACACCGGCCATATCGCTGGTAAGTTCCAAGAGGCCGGTTATAGGACCGCTGGTTTTTACTCAGCACCTTTCTTGCATCCCAGCTGGGGCTACTACCAGGGCTTCGACACTTACATTGGAGCCGCAAAGTACCTGAACTCCGAAAAAACTACCAAAGCCATTACTTCGCTAGATGGCGGCCTGATGCAAGATGTTCACAACAGTGCGGATACTGACAAAGAAACTGCGGAACAAGTTGTGGACCGCGCCATTGAGTGGCTCGAAAGTGAAAACAATGCCAAGGAACCTTTTTTTATGTTCCTCCATCTTTGGGATCCACACTATGACTATGAGCCTCCCCAAAAATATGCAGATATGTTTCACCCTGGCTATGAGGGGAAACTCAATGGCGCGGGCTTCTACAAATCTGAACGCGAGCTAAGCGAAAGCGAACTCCAACACATCATTTCACTTTATGACGCTGAAATTCGTTATACCGATGACCACTTAGCTCGCTTTTGGAAAAAGCTGGAAGAACTCGGACTTGCTAACAACATCATCTTTGCTCTAACTTCCGACCACGGAGACGAATTCTGGGAGCACGGCCAAAAGGGACACCACAAATCCCTCTTTAAAGAAGTTTTGCATGTTCCCATGATTCTTCGAGCACCCGGCCTTGTGCCCGCTGGTTTGAAGATTTCAGGAACTGCTCCGAACTATGACCTCGCTCCCACTCTACTTGATATTGCCAAGCTCCCACCTTGGACGGATCGAGATGGAATCTCTCTGCGACCTCAGTGGGAGAACCCAACTCAGGACTTTCCCTCAATTGCCGACCTTATGCACCCTGGGCGCAAAAAGTTCCTACATTCCTGGCGCTCTGGCACCGACAAAGTTCTCTTTTCCTATAAACCAAAGCCCATGCAACTCATGGTTTATGACCTTTCCGAAGACCCCAGCGAACTTGGCCCCAGGTTCCTCGCCTCAGAATCCGATAGCCCATTTGCCCCCTCTGCCATGGCTGCTTTCACCAAGGCCATCCAAGGTGGACCCCGCCCCGCTAACATGGACGAAAGCGCAACCATGACCGCCCAGCTAGCTGAACTCGGATACGCAGACAGCGACCCCTCACTGGACGAAAACGAGCGCTAATCAATCCCCTAAGCGCCTACACTGGCGCAACTTGTAAAAAAAATGCACATTACAGTCGTTGGAACTGGATACGTTGGTCTCGTCGCTGGGACCTGCTTCGCCGAAATGGGTAATCATGTCACTTGCATTGACATTGATGCTGAAAAGATTGAAAACTTGAAAAATGGGGTCATCCCCATTTTCGAACCGGGCCTCTCCGAAATGGTGATTCACAATCACAAAGATGGGCGCTTGAACTTTTCAACAGATCTCAAAACCGCGGTCGAAAATTCCAGAGTTGCTTTCATTGCAGTGGGCACTCCCCCTGCCGAAGATGGGTCTGCAGACCTCAGCGCAGTTCTCGCTGTCGCTAAGGCCATCGGCCAGGCTGCGAACGGCCCCCAAATTATTGTGGACAAATCCACGGTTCCAGTAGGCACAGCCGCAAAAGTGAAAGCCACTGCCCAAGCTGAGACTGAGCACCCCATTGAGGTGGTCTCAAACCCTGAATTCCTAAAAGAGGGTGCTGCCATTGATGACTTTATGAAGCCAGACCGCGTTGTGATTGGCGCCGAAACGGAGGAAGCGTTCGAAATCATGGATGAGCTTTATGGGCCATTCGTACGTTCTGGGAAGCCCATCATTCATATGGACCCGGTTTCCGCCGAACTCACCAAGTATGCTGCAAACGCCATGCTTGCGACACGGATTTCATTTATGAATGAAATCTCTCGCATCTGCGATTTAGTCGGTGCCGACGCAGACATGATTCGTAAAGGGATTGGAACAGATTCTCGAATCGGTTCTCCCTTCCTTTACCCCGGCATTGGATACGGTGGTTCATGTTTCCCAAAAGATGTCAAAGCCATTATGGCGACTGCTCGCCAAAACGGATATGTCTTCCGGATTTTGGAGTCAGTTGAAGAGGTCAACGAAAGCCAAAAGCGCCTCATGGTCGAGAAGATTGTCTCGGAATTTGGCGAAGACCTTTCTGGCAAAATTTTTGGGTTGTGGGGTCTTTCCTTTAAACCCAATACTGACGACATGCGTGAAGCCGCCGCAATTTCTGTGGTTCGCGGCCTGACTGAGCGTGGCGCAAAGGTAAAAGCCTATGACCCAGAGGCACACGAAACCGCTCGCGCAATCCTTGGTGACTCCATTGAGTACTGCAACAATCCATACGACGCCATTGATGGCGCCGATGCCCTCATCCTGGCCACAGAGTGGACTGAATTCCGTCGCCCTGACTTCGATCGCATGGGCGAGCTACTAAAGCAAAAGCTCATCTTTGATGGCCGCAACATTTACTCCGCCTCAACCATGCGCAAGTATGGTTACACTCGACATGGGGTAGGCATACCCCCCGTCAAGGCTTAGTGCTTTCTAAATCGCTTCCGCCAGCCTCAAACAAAACGGCAGAATCATGACCCGACAAGCCCCTCAACTCGATTCCCTTCGCCCTCACTTTGACAACTGGCAGAAAACTGCCGACATGATGGATCAGCTCATTGATTTGCAGCTGAACCTCCGCCAAAGTGGTCACCCAGGTGGATCTCGTTCCAAAGTCCCAGCCATGGTTGCCCTGACTTTGTCGGGTGCAATGCGTTGGGATATTCGCCGCCCTGACCTCCCTTGGGGTGACCGATTTGTTTTGGTCGCAGGACACACAACACCGCTTGCCTACTCCATGCTTGCCGTGTACAACGAAGCCCTAAGGCGAATGCATGAGAAAACTGGAGATTCCAAATACGCCGTCCCTGGTGGCTTGGAACGCATGATGGTCTGGGAGGATCTATTGGATCTTCGTCATCTGGGTGGCCCATCCGGCCATGCTGAAGTTGAAGGCAAAACCTTGTTCTTTAAGGCAAACACGGGCCCAAGTGGTCACGGCGCCCCCACTGCTGCCGGTATTGCTCTTGCTCTTAAAGTTGCGAATGCTGAAGAAGTTCGCGTTTTTGCAATCGAAGGAGAAGGTGGGCACACAGCAGGCTGTCACCACGAAGCCAAGCACACCTCCTACGGCCTTGGTCTTTCCAACTTCAATTATCTCTTGGATTGGAATGATTACGGAATTGACGACCGAGCATTCTCTGAAGTGGTTTACGGAACACCACAAGAGTGGTTTGACTCGTACGGATTCGTCACCAACGGCGCCGAAAATGGCGAAGACTTTGGACAAATCTGCGAAGCTCTTTTTGCAAGCGTCTTTGCCGAAGGAGACCAGCCTCGCTGCACTTGGTTTAAAACTACTAAAGGCCGTGGCTACGGGATAACTGGCAACCAGTCCCATGGTGCCCCCCACAAAGCCAATAATGAGGTTTTCTGGAGTACCAAAAAGGAATTTGCTGACAAGTACGATGTCACGTTCGAAGGTTTTGGCGAGGGGGCACCAGATTCCGATGACGCTTTCCGTGCCCAAACCGCAAGCAACATGAAGGTCGCACTTTCGCTGCTAGATGATGAGTCCTACTGTGCTTGGCTTGCAGATACTTTGATTGCAATTGGTGACTCGGTTCCTACCGAAATGCCCAACGCACGCGTGAATGGCAATCCTGATCCCTCGAAGGATCCAGAACTCACGGACCCTGCCAATCTTCCATCGGAACTTTTCTTTGCTCCTGGCGACAAACAGCCAAACCGCAAAGGTTTCGCTCAGTTTGGCGCTTACATGAATGCCGTTGGCCGCAAAAAATACGGCAGACCTCTTGTGATTGCTGCAAGCGCAGACCTCGCTGGATCCACAAATATTTCTGGTTTCGCCAATGATTGGGACGGATCCGAAGGTTGGGGTTGGTTTAAGCGAGGAGAATCTGAAGATGGCGCTCTTCTGCCAACGGCGATTACCGAGTTTGGGAACGCTGCCATCATGTGTGGCTTGGCCAGCACTAACTTGAGTAACGACCCCGAAAACAATTTCAATGGTTATTGGGGCGCTTGCTCCACTTACGGAGCATTCTCCTACTTGAAATACGGACCAATGCGTCTCTACAGCCAGCAGATGCAGGACTGTGATTGGAAGGGCGGAAAAGTGATTTGGGTTGCGGGTCACTCCGGCCCAGAAACCGCTGAAGATTCGCGCACGCACTTCGGCATTTACTCACCTTCCATCACTCAGATGTTCCCCAAAGGCCAAGTCATTGACCTACACCCTTGGGAACCTAATGAAGTCGGGCCATGCCTCGCTGCTGCCCTGTCTGAGGACACCCCCATTATTGCACTTCACCTGACTCGCCCATCGGTTGAAATCCCCGATCGCGAGGCATTGGGAATGGCGTCCTATATGGATGCCGCAAAAGGTGCCTACATCATGAGGGATTACGATTCCACTCGGCCGAAGGACGGGTGCATTTTCCTCCGCGGCACTTCTTCTACAAACTCCATCCACATGCTCATCAAGAATGGCGCCTTTGAGGGCGATGGCCCCAATGTGAAAATTGTGGCTGCCATTTCAATGGAACTCTTTGATTTGCAAACTCCGGAGTATCGGAAGGCCGTTGCCTCCGATGCAGACTGGATTGATTCCACCTTCATCACGAATGGCGCCCGCCAATCCATGCGCCAGTGGACTGCACACCGTACTGCTTTTGATTACGGCATGGGCGCCGACTGGGATGACAAGTGGCGCTCTGGCGGCTCCTACGACGAGGTCATTGGCGACGCACGCCTGGACCCCAACAGTCTGCTTGAGGGTATCACCAAGTTTGCAGAGGAGCGGGAGCAACGACTTGCCCAAGTTCGTGGTCCAGAATCCTTGCACGCCCAACCTGCAAGTTAAGGCTGGTTGGTTTCTCTCGACCATCTCCTTGCTTCCATAGGCTCGGCCGTTCCGCCTGCTCTATTGGAAGCCGGGTTTCCAAAATTAGACCTTCGAGCAGGCAACTTCCCTCCGGGGACGGAGAAAGTTGAAATAAAAACCGGTAATCGTCGGCACTTGCAAGGTGTCTTTGTCCCCGCCGGCCCTGAAGCTCCGGTAGTCGTTCACCTACTGGAATCCCTTGGCTCTGTCACCTTCGGGACAGAACCTCTTTTGGGATATCCCTGCCTCTGGCAACTGCGAGACATGGGTTTCTCATCCCTTATGGTGGATTATCGCGGCATTGGCGCATCGGGTGGCAAGCGATCACCTCGCCACATGCGCCCCGATGCGAGAGCCATATGGATGCACGCCATTGAACGAGTTGGCGGCAACCCCAACAAAATTGTTATGCGGGCCCTCTCTCTCGGCACTCTTGCGGCAGCATGCTTACTGGAAGAGCAAGTTCTGCCGAAGGGGGTTCTTTTCATTGCCCCTGTTCGCGCCGAGACTGTTGCCAAAAATTGGTTCAAGAAATATCACGGTCCGAGGGTTGCATTTTTCGCGAGCATTCTCGGCCGTAGAAGGCCGGTTCGAGTAGACATCCAAAAGGTAATCGAAAACACAAGGGTCCCCCTTCTTGCTTATGCTCCCAAAATTGATTACGCCCTTCCGCAAAAAGAAATGCAATTCGTGCAGACAGCTTTGGTTCAAGCTGGAGGAGAATGGGTTTCATCTCCCTTCAATCACTCCGGCCATGTTTTGGAAGCCCATTCTGTTTTCTCTCAAGAAAAAGCATTTCTTGAAACTCTTTTTCCAGATTTGGCCCCCCTTGGGCTCCAACGAATTCAATCCCTTGCACCAAACAAGGAATTTTCCCCAGACATAAGGCAATGGCTCAGGAAAATAACTATGGACCATTTGAAAACTCTTACCACAGAAGCATTTCAAGCATTACTTCATTTTGACGAAAGCACAGATGCTTCCATGCTCCTCCAACTCAGAAAAGAAACGGAATCCAATCAAGTTGTACCCGGCATTCCTCTTCACCGCATCAAACGGGCCCATGGAATTCCGGTTCGCGCAGTTGGCAACACTTGGCAAGAGTGGACCAAAGGGCAGTGGGTCGACCTTGATAGCTAAAGCTGAGCGAAAGAACATGCTTAAGGCTCAGTGCTGCAGTAATTCTGGATGCAATAATCGAGGTCAGAAGAACCAGTCGATTAGAACTTATTTTAGCGCCCCCATTCACGCAGATCCAATTGGGGATGGGGTGTGAAGGATTTTTAAGTCGCGAAGGCTCAGCTGATTAAGCATTTTGATGAAATTGAGGGAGACGAGATTTTCCTCATATTTGCCTCAAGAATTTCAGCAAGGTTACTCCAAATCAAAGTAATCGTTGTCTATTTTGCTGACGACATACGTCGCCTCCTTAGAAACTCCGACACCATGATCCATCATTAATTCGGCTAACATTGCCCCATCAATCAAAATAATACGCGACTCAATTTGTCGTGCATATTCTTCAGCTCCGCTGCTGTAGTAGGAAGTGGTAATAAAAACCCCTTTTCGCGCGCGTTGCCCTTGAAGTGCGCCCGCAAATTTTTGAATTTCGGGTCTCCCAACAACATTAGACCAACGTTTTGCTTGAATGTAAATAATGTCCAGCCCAAGCGCATCCTCCTTAATTAAGCCATCAATCCCTTCATCTCCAGATTGTCCTATTGAGCGACCAGCATCACTGCGATTGCCGCCATATCCCATTGCAACAAGGACGTCCACCACAAGACGCTCAAAGAATTCTGGAGTCCCCTCAGAGATTTTCTCTAAAATATTTGTTGTTAGCTCTTCTCGGTACTCCTTATTCGCCGAGTCCAACCTTTCCTCTGGAGTTTGGTCGTCCAACACCTTAGGTGATTTTGGCGAGGACTTCTTCTCTCTTTTTTTGTCTCGGAATTCAACAAATTTAGGAAATTGCCGAAGAAAAGAAATCGTAATACGTTCTGGAGGCTCAGCCAGGACGCGACTCCCCTCGTCAGTGACTGAATATACGCCACGCTGGACATATCGGATCAACCCCGCTTGCTTGAGATATGTTCTTGCCCATCCGAAACGATTCCCAAATCGGGTCTGCTTCCCACTTGGCACTTTTTCCTTTCGCTCCTCATC